>CDZL01011238.1_pt1 | contig 125953 bp, 133 predicted proteins | sample 557581 | NCBI WGS metagenome assembly CDZL01 (sample SAMEA3182063, study PRJEB8094) | gut metagenome | biome: human; feature: gut; material: Stool; isolation source: human stools | place: Canada | collected 2013-01-29 | reverse complement strand
GCGTCGCCGGCCAGGATGGAGCGGGCGCCCTCGATCATGGACTTCATGCCGGAGCCGCAGACCATGCCCACGGTGTAAGCGGGGACGGAATAGGGGATGCCGGCCTTGATGGAGGCCTGGCGGGCCACGTTCTGGCCCTGGGCGGCGGTCAGGATGCAGCCAAACATGACCTCATCCACCTGCTCGGGCTTCACGCCGGCACGGTTCAGAGCCTCTTTGATGACGATGGCACCCAGATCGACGGCAAGGGTGTTCTTCAGCGCGCCGCCGAAGGAACCAATCGCGGTTCTGCAGCAATTCACAACATAAAGATCTCTCATTCCATTAATCCCTCCAACTAATTTAAATGTATCAAATTGCCACGCAAGTTTGATTCATGGTAAAAGTGCCGTTACAGATCAAAGTACCTTTTTGGTCGGTAATTTTAAAGTCAAAAACACGAATGGACTGCAGTTGTAACATCTCTCTCGCATTTGCGGTTAGTCGATCATCAACGTGTGCATTATTCAAAAGTGTAAAGCTAAAGCTGACAGTCTCTGCATTGTATCCATGTGAAGCAGCTGCTGCAGTACAGGCTGCATTCGCCAAATGAAAATAGAGACTGTTATTAGGCGTTCTGTCGATATCCAAGTCTTCTTTTTTAACAGTTTTTTCGACTTGTGCGTAGCCTTCCTGCATTTTTTTGATACAAATCCCTTGATTGCAAAAAGCATACTCACAGTTGAGCTGGTTCCGCAAACAGTTGTAATAATCCATATATTCGCTCCACTCCACATATATAAATCGTCATTTTACTGTCTAACTAGAAGGCACTTCATCCCTGCTTCCAACCCATTTGCAGAAAGATGAAACATCTGAAAAATATCAGCCAGTTCAACCTGCGTTTGCGTCCAATAGCTTGCCTTCTCAGGAATCGTTTCTGGATTCAGCCAAATTAAATAGGGGTACTGTTTGCGAAACAATAATAGCCATTCGTAACTGGAGCGCATATATGTTCCTGTTCCCCAAACAAACTGTTTTTCATGGAGTTCATTTGGGTTCATTGCTGCGTCACTTACTATTATGACTTTATAACTGCTGTCAAAATTCTCCAGAATCCATTCGGTAGAAACCGCATCTACATACCAAAGACGTGGCTCTGTATAGAGATTAGATCCAATACTGTTATGAAAATAATAAGTATGCAATTCCTTGAAATAGTTAGACTTGGTAGCAGCTTGGAATAACATGCTACAAAGATTTGAGTAATATTCCATGGAACCGCCGGAATCCATCAGTAGTAAAACCTTGACATTGTTTTTGCGCGGAGGACGAGTCTGCATCTTCAAAAGACCGCCGTTTTCGCAGGTGTCGTGGATCGTGGCATCGATGTCCAATTCCCGCTCGGAACTATCAATCTGAACAGACAACTGGCGTAAAGTTCGAAAAGCCATCTGAAATTGCCGAGTATCCAGTTTGTTGTCCCTGCGGAAATCTCTGAACTTTCGCTCGCCTGCAACACTCATTGCGGTACGGTGCATGGATTCTCCCCCAATACGGATACCATTCGGATTCCAGCCACTGTTACCCCATGGGGTGAAGCCTTGAGTTCCAATCCATCGTCTGCCTCCGTTATGTTCATCATCCTGTTCCTTCAATCGTCTTTCAAGACCGCGCAGAAGGTCTTCCATGTGTTTATCTGTAAAACCGCCTTCTGCCCGCAGTTCTTCAATGGAACGCCTCAAATCATCAGCAGGAGTATTCAACCAACTCAAAAATTCCTTGGGCAGTTCACCATTGAAGGGAACATCCTTGAAAAACTCCGTGAATGCTTGATCAAATCGGTCAAACTCAATCTCACTTTTCAAAAGAACCGCACGACAAAGTTGATAGAACCCTATTAAAGAGGAACAATGTAAGCCCTTCTCTATTCCATCCAAAAGAGTCATCCACTCATTAGGAGATATATCCAATCCTCTTTGCCTTAACAAATAAAAAAAACTAAGAAACATGTGATTTACCGTTTTTGCTTCCGCAGCGTTTGCAAATCCTTATCTTTCTTCAGCAGCACACCTGCAAACGGCATATTGTCCTCAATGAGCTTCGGGTCCACGTCCCCTGCCACCAATGCCCGGATCCAGTCCACCAGTTCGGATGTGGAAGGCTTTTTCTCAATACCCCGCAGCTCGCGAAGCCGATAGAACGCCGCAAGGGATTGCTTTATTAGTTTTTCCTCCAGATTGTCGAAGTGCACCCGCAAAATAGCTTCCATCTGAGCCTGATCCGGGAACTCTATGTAGTGGAACACGCAGCGGCGCAAAAATGCGTCGGGCAGTTCTTTTTCTGCGTTAGAGGTGATTACAACGATGGGCCGCTGCTTGGCCTTGATGGTCTCTTTAGTCTCAGGAATGTAGAATTCCATTTTGTCCAACTCCCAGAGCAGATCGTTGGGGAATTCCAGATCGGCCTTGTCGATCTCGTCAATGAGCAGGACCACCTGCTCGTCGGAAGAAAACGCTTCGCCCAATTTGCCTAGCTTGATATATTTGGCGATATCGTCCACGCCCTGACCGCCGAATTGACTGTCGTACAAGCGCTGCACCACATCGTAGACATAGAGACCGTCCTGGGCCTTGGTGGTAGACTTCACGTTCCAAATGATGAGCCTTTTACCCAGCGCGTCCGCCACGGCCTGGGCCAGCATGGTCTTGCCGGTGCCAGGTTCACCCTTGATAAGCAACGGCTTTTGCAACGCTACGGCGATGTTGACGGTCATCATCAGCTCCGCCGACGCAACGTACTGATTGCCTCCTGTGAAAACCATTTCCATATTACTTTTTTATCCTTCTTTGCATCATTCTACTTTGCTTTTTTATGCGAACTGCTACTTATAGTATGCAAGAGACGCTATAAAAAGTCAATCGTTAGTTTCTACTTTCATTCTCAGAAATTTTTACGTTGGCATCATTTTTTTCGATACTATTTACAAATGAACGGGCAAATAATTGCAGAAAAATACCGCATTTCGCTGTACACTGATCTTGCGAGACGGTGCCTCTGACATATCTCGCCTTTGCATAAGTACATCTGCAAAATGTATATTTATGCGTGGCATTCTCGTTGTATGACTGTGAGTCCCGTATCGGAACCGAAATCCACTTTTGAGATATAAGACATAAACGATTTCAGAGAAGACGAGACATATCGTCCCGCCTGCCAGAAAACATGGGTCTCCAAAAAAATATCCTCTTCAAACGGGATATGGACGATATCTTCATCGTCATTGAACAGACCGTCATAGATGATTGCCGCGGCACAGTCCACACGGAGCATATATTTGAGCGTTGTAAGCTGATTGGACTGCATAACGATGTTCGGCTTTTCCGACGCAAGTATCTCGTTGATCAAGCTATACAGATAGGAACCCTTAACGGGCGTGACCAGAGGAATGCTCTCCATCTGAGCAATTGATATCGCTTTGTGCCTATGTACAAGTTCACTGCCTCGATTGACAGCCAGAGTCAGTTTGGTCGTAAAAAGGCAACGCGAATTGCACGTAAAGGTCTTGGAACGGCATACGCCAATCAGACAATCTAACTGAGAGCTGTTCAGTTTGTTAAGCCCGTCGATCAATCCGACCTCTACGATTTCTAACCGGATATTTGGATGCTGCACCGAAAATTCCGGAAAAAGCTTTTTGGTGATGATCGTGCTGAGGAACGGCGGAATACCAACCCGTATTTTTGTGTATCTGCTGCTGGCAATATCGTACGCACTTTGGCAGTAATCGTCGAAGGTTTTCAGGAACTCCTCCGTCAGATCCTTGAATCCTTCTCCCACGACCGTCAGCCGTAGTCGGTTATTCACACGATCAAACAGCTTTGCTCCAAGCTCTTTTTCGAGATTATTGATTGCAGCGGTTATCGACGGCTGTGAAATATGGCACACTTCGGATGCTTTGGTTATACTGCCATATCTACACGCTTCTAGAAAATATTGTAAATGGTTCAGATTCATAAGTGTCCTTTCCGGACGTAGTCCTAATCCAACAACCACGCTTTCTTTGATGACAAGTATATGTGAGATTTATACAAAAAGCAAGCAACACAACCGCGCTTTTTTATATTAAGCGCATTGATTTTTTCTATGACAGTCTCAGTTTTTCCTATTTTTATTCTGCGTTTAGTTGTGCTATTTTTCAAATAAGCCTAAAAGTTTTCGTTAAAAAAAGGACAAAATTTCTGCGTGTATTGTGCAGAAAGAAAATTTGGGCAAGTTAGGCAGGTGGAGAAATGAACAACAAAAATGAAAGTACTTTAGCAGCAAGACTTCGCAACGAGCGGGCGTTTTCTCTCCTCATGACGGCGGATGCTGCGGCTCAGTTGGTCAAAGACGGCATGACCATCGGCGTCAGCGGCTTTACTCCGTCTGGCTATCCCAAAGCGGTACCCCTTGCACTGGCTGAACGAGCCAAGAAAGGCGATAAGTTCAAGGTCGATCTCTATACCGGCGCATCTGTTGGTCCCGAGATTGACAGCGCATGGACGGAGGCAGGTATCATCCGCAGGCGTTTCCCTTATCAGACGAACGCCTCACTCCGCAAGGATATCAACGGTGGGAAGGTCGCGTATGCGGATATGCACCTTTCGCAGTGTGCCCAGCTTATCAGCTCTGGTGCTCTGAAACCTGTGGATATCGCCATTGTTGAAGCGTTGGCCATCACCGAAGACGGCGACATCATTCCCACGACCGCTGTCGGCAATACCCCCACCTATCTGCTTCAGGCAAAGAAAGTTATCGTGGAGCTGAACACGCGGAAGCCACTGGAACTGGAGGGCATGGCAGATATCATCACGGTTCCAAATCCTCCCAACAGAACGCCTATCAATATCTGCAAGGTATCTGACCGCGTTGGCACTACATACATGAAGTGCGGTTTTGATAAGATCGCCGCCATCGTTGTGACAGACCTGCCCGACAAGACCCGGCCATTCAGTCCGCCGGATGATGTCTCGCGCAAGATCTCCGAGAATATTATCGCTTTCTTTGAGCAGGAGGTGGCCGCCGGCAGACTGACCAACTCCCTGTTGCCTCTGCAATCGGGTGTGGGCAATGTGGCGAATGCTGTGCTTTCCGGTCTGCAAAACTCCCGTTTTGAGCATTTGACCTGCTATACCGAGGTCGTTCAAGACTCCATGCTGGACCTCATTCGGAGCGGAAAGGTCGATTTCGCCTCAACTACGGCACTCAGTCCCTCTCCCGAGGCGCTGGAAAAATTTCTGGGCGAGGTGGACTTCTTCAAGGATAAAATTCTTTTGCGTCCCCAGGAGATCAGCAACAGCCCCGAGGTTGCCAGACGGCTCGGTGTCATCGCCATGAACACCGCCATCGAAATGGATATTTACGGCAACGTCAACTCCACTCATATCATGGGGTCCTCCATGATGAACGGCATCGGCGGCTCCGGCGACTTCTCTCGCAATGCAGCGATCACCATTTTCAGTGCCCCATCTACCGCAAAGGGCGGCAAGATTTCTTCTGTTGTTCCCATGGTTTCCCATGTGGACCATACGGAGCATGAAGTCATGGTTCTGGTGACGGAGCAGGGATTTGCCGATCTGCGCGGCCTCAGTCCCAAGGAGCGCGCTGTGAAGATTATTCAGAATTGTGCGCATCCCGATTTTAAAGATGCGCTGATGGATTACTTTGAGCGAGCCTGCGAAGGGAATCCCTCACATACTCCCCACATTCTTAACGAAGCGCTCTCATGGCATATCCGTTTCCAGAAGACTGGTAGCATGAGCGTTTGATAGATCCCACAAAAAAATAATGGAGGAAAAAAGAATGACCGAACACGAACAGAGCGTGCAGTATATCAACGAATATATTGCGAGAGCCCGCGCAGCTCAGGCGGAATTTGAGAAGATGACCCAGGAGCAGGTCGATCTGGCCGTAAAAACCATTGGTAAGGTCGTTTACGAAAATGCGGAGTATCTGGCAAAGCTGGCTGTGGAAGAGACCCGCATGGGCAATGTTGAAGATAAGATCGCTAAGAACAAACAAAAGGCTGGTATTGTTTGGAACAACCTGAGAGGCAAAAAGTCCCGTGGCATTCTTGATACCGATGAAAAAACTGGTATCACCAGGGTTGCAAAGCCTGTTGGTGTCGTAGCCGCCATTACCCCCTGCACCAACCCCATCGTGACTCCCATGAGCAACGCCATGTTCGCCCTCAAGTGCGGCAACGCCATCATTATTACCGCTCACCACAGAGCTGTGGCCTGTAGCGGTAAGACCATTGAGATGATCAATGATGAATTGCGGAAGCTGGGTTATCCCGAGCATCTAATTCAGATACTGGATCAGCACTCCAGAGAGCATACCAGAAATCTCATTTCCTCCGCTGATGTGGTCATTGCCACCGGTGGTGCCGGCATGGTCACTGCCGCATACAGCTCGGGCCGTCCCGCCCTGGGCGTTGGCGCGGGCAATGTCCAGTGCATCATTGACGAGGGCTATGATTACAAAGTGGCTGTTCCCAAGATCATCACCGGTCGTTCTTATGACTACGGTATCATCTGCTCTGGTGAGCAGTCCATCATTTGCCACAAAAAGGACTATGATGCTGTTCTGAAGGAGTGTGAAGCAAATAACTGCTATGTCGTCAGAGACGATAAGGAGCGGGATGCCTTGCGTGCAGCTATTTTTGATGATAAGGGTAAGCCCATCAGTAATTCCGTCGGTCAGTCTGCTGAAACGATTGCTGAAATGGCTGGATTCAGTGTGCCGAAGGGCACCAGGGCCATCGTGGTCCAGCCTGTCGGCACAGGTCTCGTTGATCCTCTGGGCGGCGAAAAAATGTGTCCTGTGATTGCGGCCTATGGCTATTCCACGCTGGAGGAAGGCGTGGATATTGCCCGCCAGAATCTGGAGAAAGATGGCAAGGGTCACAGCGTCTCTTTCCACTCCGATTCTGAGACCAATATCGAGTATGTCGGAAGCAGTCTCTGTGTGTCCAGATTCGTAATTAATCAGGTTTCTGCCAGCTCCGCCGGTGGCAGCTATTTCAACGGTCTGGCCCCCACCAATACATTAGGCTGCGGCTCTTGGGGGCACAATAGCATTTCCGAAAACCTTGACTATAAGCATCTGATGAACGTTTCCCGCATTGCCCGCTTCATGCCGAACAATCACGTGCCCACTCCCGACGAGTTGTGGAAGTAAGCGATTTGTAAAATGTAAATGCCTTTTCCATGAAACCTAATTATACGAGGGAGGAATGGGATGAAGCGACTCGATCGTATGCCGACCTATATCCATATGACCATGGCATTTATGGGAGGCCTTTGGGGAGCGTACTCTGTAGTTCAATGGACGAACCTGGGGAATGCACACACAACAAATCTGATCAAGATTGTACTGCGTCTTATAGACGGCGATTGGCTGGAGTTTGCTCTATGTGTGGGAAGTGCTTTCCTGTACTTTTTGGCATTTGCACTTTCAGCATATTGGAGCAAACACAGCAAGAGCGATCTGCGTTATGCGGTTATCATTGTTGAGGCGGTATCGTTGGCTGCAGTCTATTTCTTTCCACAAAATTGGCCTGTATATACACGTCTGTATCCTTGTGTGTTCGCAACAGCGTTTCAGTGGTCCATATTTTGTGGTGCGCAGGGCTTCAACTGTGCTACGATCTTCAACAGTAACAATTACCGCCAATTTTCTTCTTCGTTTGCAGAAGTATATCTGAATAAGGACCCTTCTTTCCGTCCTAAGATGAAATTCTTTGGATGCACACTCCTGTTTTACCATTTTGGGGTTGTGTATGTCTACTTGATTTTGAAGGCGTTTAGTTCTTACGCAATCTGGTCTGGTCTGTTGCCTCTGGTGGTGGCGGCGGTGATGATCCACCTGCATCGCAAGGAACTTGCTGTGGCAAAAGTAGAATGATGGCCAACTGAAGTATTCCGTAGCTAAAACAAAACAGAGAGCCGAAAGTCTCATGAGATTTTAACGATAGGAGTGATATTCCATGGTCCAGGTAATTATGAAACCCGAGATTTTTAAGTATGCGACCTGCAAGGAATTTGCTGAAGGATTTGCGCTGGGTGCTGAAGATTTGGTTTTGACCAACAAATTTATCTTCGAGCCTTACTTTGGCCCCTTGGGCCTAAAAGTCCATACCATCTTCCAGGAAGAGTATGGTATGGGGGAACCCACTGATGTGATGTGTGAAAGCATCATGCAGGATGCGGCCAAGACCGGCTGCAAGCGGATCATTGCTATCGGCGGTGGTACGGTTATCGACATCGCCAAGGCTCTGGCAGTTGCTACAGAAGATGCTTCTATGGACAGCCTGTACAGTGTGATGCCAGCCCTAACCCGTAAATATGAGTTGGTGATCATTCCTACCACTTGCGGTACCGGTAGCGAGGTAACAAATATTGCGGTGTTCAACCGTACCCGTATGGGTACCAAAATGGGCCTAGTAGGTGAGGCTATGTATGCCGATAAGGCAGTTCTGATTCCCGAATTGCTGTCCGGTTTGCCTTTTGGTGTTTTTGCCACAAGTTCTATCGATGCACTGGTTCACGCTGTTGAGTCCTGCCTGTCTCCCAATGCCACATCCTACACCAAACTCTTCGGCTACAAGGCTATAGAGATGATCGTATCTGGTTACAAGAAGATCGTGACCAATGGCCGCGGCGCACGACTTGCGCTGTTGGACGATTTCCTGGTCGCTTCCAACTATGCCGGTATTGCATTCGGTACGGCAGGCTGCGGTACTGTTCACGCAATGGCATACCCCTTAGGCGGACAGTATCATGTAGCGCACGGTGAAAGCAATTACGCCATCTTTACTGGTGTCATGAAAAAGTATATGAGCATTAAATCCGATGGTGAGATTGCCGTGATGAACAAATATCTGGCTAATCTGCTCGACTGCCAGACCACTGATGTTTACGAAAAACTGGAGGAACTGCTGAACCAGCTCCTGCCGAAGAAATCGTTGCACGAATACGGCGTGAAGCCGGAAGAAATCCGCCTTTTTGCGGAATCCGTAATGGAGAATCAGCAACGTCTTTTGAAGAACAGCTTCGTCCCCATGACCACTGAGCTGGTCGAAAGCATTTATCAGAGCCTGTATTAAACTTAAAGAGGAGGAAAAAGGAAATGGCACTTATGACTGCACAGGAGTACATTGAGTCCCTACGGAAATTGAACACCCGCGTGTACATGTTTGGCGAGAAGATTGAAAACTGGGTGGATCACCCCATGATCCGCCCCTCTATCAACTGCGTGGCCATGACTTATGAGCTGGCTCAGAATCCCGAATACGCAGATCTGATGACTGTTACCTCCAATCTGACCGGTAAAAAAGTAAACCGTTTTACCCATCTGCATCAGTCCACCGAGGACTTGATGAACAAGGTGAAGATGCAGCGTCTGCTGGGTCAGAAGACCGCTTCCTGCTTCCAGCGCTGCGTAGGCATGGACGCTTTCAACGCCGTCTTCTCCACCACCTATGAGATCGACGAGAAGTATAACACTAAGTATCATGAGAACTTTGTCAACTTCCTGAAGTTCGTCCAGGACAACGACCTGACTGTGGACGGCGCCATGACCGACCCCAAGGGCGACCGGTCCAAGGCTCCCAGCCAGCAGGCTGATCCCGATATGTATGTCCACGTGGTGGAGCGCCGCCCGGACGGCATCGTGGTCTGCGGCGCTAAGTGCCACCAGACCGGCTCCATCAACTCTCACTGGCACATCTTCATGCCCACCATCTCTATGGGTGAGGCCGACAAGGATTGGGCTGTGAGCTTTGCCTGCCCCACCGACGCCGAGGGCATGTACATGATCTACGGCCGTCAGTCCTGCGACACCCGGAAGATGGAGGAGAACGCCTCTATCGACGTAGGCAACGCCAAGTTTGGCGGCCAGGAGGCTCTGGTGGTGCTGGACCACGTGTTCATCCCCAACGAGTACATCTTCCTCAACGGTGAGTATGAGTTCGCCGGTATGATCGTAGAGCGATTCGCCGGCTATCACCGGCAGAGCTACGGCGGCTGCAAGGTCGGCGTAGGCGACACCCTGATCGGTGCCGCTGCCCTGGTTGCCGAGTACAACGGCGTGGAGAAGGCCAGCGCGGTGAAGGATAAGCTGATCGAGATGACCCACCTGAACGAGACCCTCTTCTGCTGCGGCATCGCCTGCTCCGCCCAGGGTTTCAAGACCAAGGCGGGCAACTACCAGATCGATCTGCTGCTGGCAAACGTGTGCAAGCAGAACGTGACCCGCTTCCCCTATGAGATCGTGCGCCTGGCCGAGGACATCGCCGGCGGCCTCATGGTCACCATGCCCTCTCAGACGGACTTTAACTCCGACACGGTGGTGGGCCGCAACGGCGAGACCATCGGGGAGATCTGCCACAAGTTCTTCGTGGGCCGTGAGGGCGTCAAGACGGAGGACCGGCAGCGGATCATGCGCTTTATCGAGAACCTGTGCCTGGGCGCGGCGGCCGTAGGCTACCGCACCGAGTCCATGCATGGCGCGGGCTCTCCCCAGGCCCAGCGCATCATGATCGCCCGCCAGGGCAACATCCAGGGCAAGAAGCAGCTTGCCAAGGAAATCGCAGGTATCAAGTAAAATATATTCCTTGAACAATGTGGCCCTTTGCTGGAGTCGTGCTTAACTGAGGAGCCATTGCTCCCCATAAAAAGACGCGGTACGGCAGCTTTCTGACGGACCGCGTCTTATCATTTTACTCTACGGGAAATCAGATAGGAGCATATGTGCCATGAGAGAAAAAGTAGAGAAAGTATTGAACGAAAAGGTGCGTCCGCAGTTGGAGTTACATAACGGCGATCTGGATGTTCTGGACATTGAGGACGGAGTGGTTCGCATCCGCCTTTTGGGGCAATGTGCTGGGTGTCCTTCAGCATACTTAACGATCGAGCAGTTGATTTTTGGTGAGTTAACGGTGGCAATTCCGGAGATCCGGCAAGTCATAGTTGTTCAGGATGTCAGCGATGAGCTGTGGGAAGAAGCGCGGGCGGTCATGCAGGGTAAATATGAAAATCACTAAGATCGCAGTACGCTATTGCGGTGGCTGCAATCCCAGCTATCAACGCGGAGCCAGTGTCCGCGGGTTGCAAAAAAGGTTCCCACATCTGCAACTGTTAAATTTTGAACCGACTGATGTATATAGAGCGGTTCTGATTGTTTGCGGCTGTTCGGCAAGATGTGCTGGGCAGGCGGATCTGCCTGTGGATATCCCCCGACTGGTCATGGCGGCTCAGGAGGATATCGAACGCGCCGCCGAATTTTTAGAAAAGCTGAGCAAGGAGCAATAATTATGGATTGGAAAACTTATTATCAGGAGCGACATTTGACTGCCGATGAAGCGGTGAAACATATCAAGTCCGGTAACCGTGTGCTGGTCGGTCATGCCTGCGGTGAACCCAGCTTTCTGTTGGATACCATGATTGGTCATAAAGAAGACTATGAAAACGTCGAGATTGTCCACATGGTCGCGATGGGCAAATGTGAATACTGCCAGCCGGGTATGGAAAAGCATTTTCATCACAATGCATATTTTGTTGGAGCACGCACCCGTGATGCTATCAACAGCGGTTGCGGAGATTTCACGCCTTGCTTCTTTTATCAGGTCCCTGAAACTTTCCATACCACTATGCCGCTGGATGTAGCGCTGGTATCCGTAACACCTCCCGATGAAAACGGCATGGTTTCTCTGGGCGTCTCTGTTGACTATGATTATGAGGCGGTTATGACCGCAAAGATTGTCATCGCTCAGGTCAATGATCAGATGCCGTTTACCTATGGCAAACTGATCCCTGTTGATAAGTTCACCTATTTTGTAGATTATTCTGCGCCTATCATAGAATTGGCTCCACCCAAGATCGGTCCTATAGAGGAAGCTATCGGAAAGTATTGCTCCTCTCTGATACACGATGGTGACACTTTACAACTGGGAATTGGCGCAATCCCCGATGCAGTGCTGAAGTTCCTGAAGGATAAAAAGGATCTTGGCATCCACTCCGAAATGTTCTCAGACGGTGTTGTTGATCTTGTGGAAGCCGGCGTTATCACCAATAAGAAAAAGACCCTGCATCCTGGCAAGCTGGTGGCCAATTTCCTGATGGGAACCAAGAAGCTGTATGATTTCGTGGACCACAATCCTGATGTGTTGATGCTACCCGTTGACTATGTGAATCATCCCATCGTCATTGGTCAAAATGAAAATTTGGTTTCCATCAATTCTTGTGTGCAGGTAGATCTGATGGGCCAGGTCTCTTCCGAGAGTATCGGCCCCAAGCAGATTTCTGGTGTTGGCGGTCAGGTGGACTTCATTCGCGGTGCCTCTTTCTCCAAAGGAGGACGCTCTATTCTTGCGTTCCCTTCTACCGCGGCAAAGGGAACCGTTTCCCGAATCGTTGCAAATCTGGATTATGGCGCACCTGTCACCACTTCTCGCATGGATGTTGACTATATTGTTACCGAATACGGTGTCGCACATCTGAAAGGACATTCTCTGCGGGAGCGCGCAAAGAGTCTAATCGCCATTGCGCATCCGGATTTCCGTGCGGAGCTTCAGGATGAGTTTGCGCGACGTTTCATTCCTTCTGCATAAGAAAATCGTAGTGAGAGTCTTTCAAACAGTTGACAGTCGGTAAATTTTCAATAATTAAGGAGAACTGAATATGAAAGTAGCAGTATTCGGAGCAGGTACCATGGGCAGCGGCATCGCGCAGGTTTTCGCGGCAAAGGGCCACACGGCGTTGATGTATGCGAGTAGCGTGGCTTCCGCCCAGAAGCACAAGGATAAGCTGGCCGCTTCTCTGGCCAAGCGGGTGGCTAAGGGCAAGATGCCCCAGGAGGCCGTGGACGCTCTGCTGGCCAATGTTCTGGTGGAGGAGAAGTCCGCCTGCGCCGACGCCGATCTCATCATCGAGTGCGTCAAGGAAGACATGGCCACCAAGAAAGAGCTGCTGAATGAGCTGGACAGCCTGTGCAAGCCCGAGGCCATCTTCGCCTCCAACACCTCTTCTCTGTCCATTACCGAGATGGGTCTGGGTTTGAACCATCCCGTTATCGGCATGCATTTCTTCAACCCCGTGCCAAGCATGAAGCTGGTGGAAATCATCCGGGGTGCCAACACCACCCAGGAGACCTTCGACTTCATCTATAACCTGACCAAGGAGATCGGCAAGGATCCCGTCGAGGTGGCCGAGGCTCCTGGCTTCGTGGTTAACAAGATCCTGATCCCAATGGTCAACGAAGCCATTGACTTGGTGGAGACCGGCGTTGCTTCCGTGGCCGACATCGACAAGGCTATGATGCTGGGGGCCAACCATCCCATGGGTCCCCTGGCTCTGGGCGACTTCATTGGCTTGGACGTGTGCCTGGCCATCATGGAGACCCTGTACATCGAGACCGGCGATTCCAAGTACCGTCCCGCACTGCTGCTGCGCAAGATGGTCCGCGGCGGCCTGCTGGGCAAGAAGACCGGCAAGGGCTTCTACAACTATTAAGATGTAATCCTGCACCAATTCGTCTGATACTAAGCGAAATTTATATATTTCAAATCTTAAGATCCGCTCCATAAAAAATAAATAAGGAGAACTATATTGAGAGAACGGTACCGCCAGATTTTTCCGGCAGCAATTCTTTTCTCTGCGGGACTTATATGGATCGGCTTTTTACTCGATGAGCCGGGCGATACTATTGCTGGCTTATATCGTATTGTTGTGTCAGAGAATATACTGATTACCGATTATGTATATATCGCTGGACCGGGTGCCGCATTGATAAATTCTGGCATTGTCACTGGTATTTCCATATGTATTCTCAAATTTTCAGGAGCGTCTTTTAATGGTGATACCATTGTAAAGATGGGATTGATGTCGGGTTTTTCGCTATTTGGGAAGAATTTCTTCAATATCTGGCCGATCATTTTGGGCAGCTGGCTCTATGCCAAGTATCGTAAAAGGCCCTTTTCCAGATATGCCTCCGTGGCATTGTTGTCAACTTCCCTAGCACCGCTGGTCAGCTACATGACCTTTGGAAGCATATACGCAAGTGTGCCATTGGGGTTACTATCCGGGGTCGTAATCGGATTTGTGCTACCCTCCCTGTCATCCTACACATACAAAATACAAAACGGAATGAATCTTTACAACATGGGGTTTGCCTGTGGCTTATTAGCCATGATGATCGTCCCCATCTTGACAGCCCTAGATGATAAGCCAGAATCTGTGTTGTATTGGGCAACAGGCTTCAATACGGCCTTTGCTTTCGTTTTAATGATTCTGTGTTTGATTTTTATTCTTGCCGGTTTTTTTTGCACAGGCGAACCAGCATGGGCAGTGTGGGCAGGCTATCGGAGGTTGTTATCCACCACAGGGCGTGCTCCTAGCGATTATCTGCGTATGTTCGGAGCAGGCCCAGTTCTTGTGAATATGGGAGTCAATGGACTCCTGGGGATGCTGTACATTTTCCTGAGCTGCGGTGATTTGAATGGTCCTACGCTGGGCGGTATTTTTACGATCATCGGCTTTTCCGCTATGGGAAAGCATGCGTTTAATATCGTCCCTGTTATGATCGGCGTGGCATTGGGGGCATATGGAATACACCAAACACTAGATTACCCTTCACTCCAGTTAGCCGGGCTTTTTGGAACAACATTGGCTCCCATTTCCGGTCATTTCGGTTGGCCTTTCGGCGTTTTGGCCGGCTTTATCCACTCTGCTCTGGTATTACAGATTTCTAGTCCTGTAGCTGGTGTAAATCTATACAATAACGGCTTTTCGGGCGGACTGGTTGCCATTGTGCTTTATCCTATCATTACAGCTGTCTGGGTGCATCGCCGACCCAAACTGCGGGACGAAGATTATTACGACCTTTTCGAAGGTGACTCCCCCATTGATACCTCTGACTGGAGGACAACACGTACGGTAGTATCGGAGCAAGCCGAGTAGAAAAGGCATTTTACCCTATTTCGAATGAAGTTTCAAAGTACAAACAAAAAATATCGGACTGAAAAACGGGCCATGTGGATAACATCGTGGAAGCCGCCGATGCCCACGACCGTAGAAAGGCAAACGGCACAGAAGACTGGACAGAGCTTCCGAAATGGCACACATAGAAGAAGGGGGGCTTCGCCCCCCTTCTTCTCAAAGCCTTCTGATGATTCGGAAGACTTTGAGAAGAAGATCAGTTTTAACAGCTGGAGACAAGAAAAACGCGAGGGGGATTGAGATGTGGAAGAACTATATGCTGGCTGCTTTGAATGTGGCAGTCGCAGGCCTGCCGTTCCTGGTAGGCTGGGACTTGGTCCTCTATGGCGTATACTGCGGGTTCGCGGTTTTGCTGTTAGGACTGACCGCATGGAATCCAGTCGGGGATTGGTTCTCAATCCTGTTCGTATTCTATGCAAAAGCTGTGCCGGAGGAGGCACTGATCATGCCGGCGCTACGACGGTATCTTCGGGAGGCTATATCAGGAAAAGGCTATTTAAAGCCAAAATGCAGGTTTTATTATGCAGAAAGCCGAATCCCCTACTTTATCCCTATCAGCCGGAAGCGGGTGGTTCTTTCCCTGGCTCTGGAAGATTACTTGATCCACGATTATGATGGGAACTTATACCGGGATGTTCCCGATGAAGCATACATCCCCAATCTGGTTCTGAGCCGAAAGACCCTCCTTCTCTCGATTTTCTGTTATGTGTTGATCTTGAGATTTATCGAGCTGTGGACCATTATAGCGGCGGTTATTGTACGTCTCGTTTTTGCGGCAATCGCGGTAATTGTGACTGGTTCGTTTTACGAGGGGGTTCACAAGATGATGGAAGCGATCTGGATCGGTGCCGCCTTGGGCAAGGTAGTCTGGAAAATCAACGAGTGCTTCAACTTCATTCAAGACAAAATGGTGGAGTTCGTCATGAAGCGGACGATGACAGGAACCTTTGACTATTTGAAGAAAAGCGGAATTCCTAGGGGACAGGGGATCCGGCTGCGGAACCGTTAAATCCGCCTATCAAATAGATTGAGATATGGCCGCAGAGTTGAATTGGAGGTACATGATGAAACGACTGAAAATACGAGGTATCACAGGGATGCCGCTGTTTATTGTGCGTTTTCACGGCAGGTTGGATGGCAAGCGAAACGTCGTGGCCTTCAAGGACGGGAAATGGGAGGGCCACTATCTTCAAAAGAAAGAGGCTATCTTTCATTCATTTGTCCATCGTACATACCGGGAGTTGGAAGAAAAAACATCTCAGCTTCACAAGGAGAGCGCAAGTCTGGCGGTAGAGTATTACAACATCCTGAAACAGCTGACAAAGCCAGATCCGATTCCAAGTGGAGGGACAAATTCTTCTCATGCTCGCCAAAAAGCCCGCGTAGCTACAATCGAACCGACGCTCCGCGACAGGAAGCGGACCATAGAATTGCGGATGGCCGGAATCGAAGAGGAACTGAACCAAAATATCATTGAGGCAGGAGCAATTCAGCGGGAAGCTGCCGCGCTGACAGAACGGCGAATCCACGCCTATTTGCACGGAGCAACTCTTGCGGCCAGGGCCGTGAATTTCCCGGTTGAATACACGGTACCCGTTCTGCTTAGCAATGAGGAAAGTTATCGGGAAAAACATCTATGGAACGATAATGTCCGGAAATCCTTGTTGAAAGCAGTGCTGGAGAAAAATGTGGATTCATCAAATAATCAAACTACGGCATCAGAGACAGGGCCGCAAAATGGCCAAACTACGGCGGCAGGGGCGGAACCACCAAATGATCGAACTACGGCATCAGAGACGGAAGAAGAAAGCTAGTGTTCCGGAAGAATGGAGGTATTGTAGGTGGGTTGGATTCGGAAATGGCGAATGCGGCGCATGGGCTTGAAGGATGTGCCCCATTATGCACCGGATGTTGGCTTGACGGCTGTCGACTATATAGAACCTATATCCCCTGAGAAACGGCTCCGCAGAGCGGAGTTGCAGATCGACAAGTTTTTGAAAGAAACTTCGCCGGATCGATTCAGCGGCAGCTTTTTTGATGCCTACACAGAACAAGAGGGGAAACTCCTGATATCTTTGTTGGAAGAGCAGAAAACCTGGCACGAAGGCGTCAACAGCTCCATAGTTCTAAAACACGAGAGCGAATTGATCCGCCTGCGTGCGGAGATCAAGCAGGCCGAGGACCTCATTCGAAAAGTCGATGCGGAAATCGATTTGCTGCAGGCGATTTACGACAGAATGAACAGATAGGCCTATTGGTTTTTGGTATGGGAGGGATGTCAGGTGAGACAGAGAGAACTGTATACCCTGTCTAAACGGATCAGGAAAATCAATCGCGCGGACCAAGAACTGTGGATGCGGGGGGTTATAATTTATCCACTGATTATTGGACTTTCCTGCATGGACGGCGTGACCTTGTATGAGGTTTTCTTTAAAATGACTGAATCAGCGGAAAAAGAGGCGCTCTACCTGCTGACCGTTGGCATCGCCGTTGTTTTAAATTTTATTCCTCTCGTAGTGGGCAGATATATTCACTACCACCGGTATGGCATGAACGGAGTCAAGTTGTGGATGATTGTAGGACTAGTCATTGTATTTTTACTGCTGTTCTTTGCCACGTTCTATTTGAGATGGGAAACGCGTGGTATGGATGGAGCTGCGAACGTTTTCGCGAAAGGATCAATCCTCCCGGAAACAGAGGCCAATCCGGAAGCTGAAACTGCATTTACTTTGGTCATGGGTATCATCCCTCTGGTGACTTCCGCTGTGAATCTGGCACTGGGCTATGTGATTAGCGATCCGATCAAGCGCCGGCTGGATACGCTCAGATACCAGAGTGCGCTCCTGAAAGAACAGGTCAACCGTCTATACGCTGCTGAGTGTGAGCTGAATCGAAATTGGGAAAATGCCCTGCCTGAAACGGAAACGGAGAGGCTGAAAGCCGCAAAGGGTACCATTCAGGCAGATTCGGATCGAATCAAGAAATGGGCAAGGCTCGCGCTGGCGAAAAAATTGGGGGATGCTGAGAGTATTTCCGAATTGACCGATACATAGTTGGAAGGAGGATTTTGAGATGAAGATGAGGACAGAGATTGCTGCGGGAGTGGCTGCCGCGATTATGATTTCTTTGGTTGGGTGCGGATCTTCTGATGTTCCCGCTGGCCCTCCTGAAATCGAAGCCACAGATATTGCCATTGTATCTGGCTACCATCAAAATGCAGTCACACCCCCAATAAATAATTCCGAAATCCTGAAAGCAATTGAATACAGTACCCGAAATAACGGTTCTGTGACCATTGTGGTGAACGATGGAGACCCTGCAGCTGTGGTAGACTTTGAAATAGACGAAAGTGCTGTTTCGGGTTTATCGGAAGCCCGCCTGGAACAACAAATTTCCGAAGTGATAGATAGCACGAACAACGCTTTGGCCAGTCCAAAAGCCAATGACCCAGAGGTAGACACCTTTGAGGCAATCAAGCAAGCGGCGAGAGGCCTGACCGGCGAAGCCGGGGATAAATGCCTGTATATTTTGGACAGCGGACTATCGACTGAAGGTGAACTGAATGTACTAAGCGAAAATCTGCACCGCCTAATTGATGTCCAGCCGATAGTCGATAAATTACAAAAAGATCATGCCTTACCGGATTTGACTGGTGTACAAGTCGTATGGATCGGCCTCGGCGATGCAGCGGATAAGCAGGAAGATTTGACTTCTCGCAACAAGAATACACTGAAAGAGCTGTGGGAGGCTGTGCTGACTACATCAGGTGCGGAGGTCACATTCAAAAATCTCCCGCTTACAGAGGAGGGGAGTACGGATAGAGAACTACCGGAAGTAACTCCAATCCCTATTGTCCACGATTCTAACGATTTTGACCCTTTGCAAGTCAATCAGGTCAAGCCCCTGTTCAATGGTGATGAAGCGACCTTTGTGGACAGGGATGATGCGGTCTCGGAGCTGTCCCCTATTGTGGACTACCTCCTAGAGCATCCCGACTACACGGTGATTTTAGCGGGGACGACAGCGACAGCGGGGACAAATGAACAATGTAAAGAGCTTAGCTTGAGGCGTGCGGAGGCTGTCCGTCAGCTGATGATTGATATGGGCACCTCAGAGACTCAGATCAAACATGTGATTGGCTTGGGATATGACCATGAATTTCATGTTGAAGACCTGAACGCAGATGGAAGCCTCAATGAAAAGAACGCCCCGGAAAACAGAGCCGTGCTGGTTATCGGAACCTCTACGGAAGCTGCTCAGATTTTGGAGAAATATTATATCGAATAAAATGGTACAATGCGATCCGGTTTGTAGGCAATAGCAGTGACATCGTGAATGTCACTGTCACAAGAAAAATATCCAAGGATTAGCGGATTGAATTTGGGAGTTGGGAACGACAAAATATATGTGAAACTCCCCAGGATTGGCCGGGGGAGATGTTGAATAACAGTTCTGACTCAGCGCTAAATGAGAATTGACCCAAAGAACTCATCCAACGGGAAGGGACATCCTCACGGCGTTTCTTTGAACTTAACCTGTAACACGAGAAGGTACTGTTTTTGCGTGTTGTTGCTTGATTGTGCAAATTCCCCCCCCCCCCAATTTGCAATTCAGTTATATAAGAAATCATATAAAAATCAACTCGGTTACTGAGAAAAAACGACCTGTCTACTTGACAGAATGGGCTGGCTACTTGGGGAGGGACAAGTCAGACCGACGTTAACAACGTAAGACAATATGAAATGACCTCAACACTTGTAAAGCGTGGATTTGCCTGTCATACTTTAAGTGCGAACCCAAAGTAACCAGACTTGCCACATACAAGGAGGGGTCATCATGACAAGTATAATCTACATCGGGATGGATGTCCACATCACAAATTACACACTTTGCTGCTATACCGTAGATGCGGACGATACATTTGCTGTCGTGAATGTGAAGCCAGACTACCATGAGATACTGAAATACATGGATCGTGTTCGTTCGACGCGTGGTGGAGATTCCACCGATTTTGTGAAGTTTAGGCCAAGGCGCTGGGTATCAAATCCGTTTGCCTCCAGCATCCTTCTGACAGTTGACCGCTCTGGCCTCCGTATCCACGCTTCATAGACCTGCTGTCTGAACTCTATTGTCAGTAGCAAACGGTTTTCCTGTACCTCCAGCACATTTGGATTCTTTTTCAGGGCCTCTATTTCTCCAAGTGAATACCGCTTGGGAACAAATTTAACAGCCATTTTCCACCCATAGCCTCTGACCTATTTTGCACGATGATCTTGACCTCTGTCAAGGCAGTGTCTACAGCGTTTGCTCTTTTGCCAAACTTATTGTCTATTTTCTGTGTACCACTGTCAATCTCTGGTCTGTCTTTCGTAAGCGTCAAATTTTAGGGTGGATTGAATCACGGCTCTGGATGTGCCAGAATGTCTATGGAACTCACCGGGACTCACGGAGAGTCCCGGTGAGTTTTCGGCCTAGAAGGTAATAATCACCCTAAGTCACCGTCAGTGGGGGTGAGAGGATGCAGCGAGGGAGGTACACAATGAGCCGAGAAGTAAGCATTCAGAGCATGGGCCAGCGGCAGCGGCTGTTTGAGTGGAGTCAGCGGGTGGCCGACTGCAGACAGAGTGGAATGTCCGTAAAGCGGTGGTGCGAGGAAAATGGAGTGACCCCTAAGACCTATTACAGCTGGCAGAAGAAAGTATTTTCCTTTATGGTGGAGCAGCAGAAACTCCAACTGGAGGCGGAAGATCAAGAAAGCTGCTTCGTGGAACTACCGCCACCACAGCAACTGCGGCAGGCTGCCAGCGAACTCGTGGCTAACATCCAGGTAGGTCAGACATCTGTAAATATTTATTCCGGAGCTGACTCGAAGATGGTGCAGGCTCTCCTGCTGGCGCTGAAGTCATGCTGAATGATTTCGGCGGAGCGGATAAGGTGTACCTCGCCTGCGGGTACACAGACCTGCGGAAAGGAATTGACGGCTTAGCCACAATGGTACAGCAGCAATTTGAGCTGGACCCTTTTACCAACACACTGTTTCTGTTCTGCGGGCGAAAGCGGGACCGAATCAAAGGGTTGTACTGGGAACGGGATGGGTTCATTCTTCTCTACAAGCGATTGGAGCAGGGGGCGTACCAGTGGCCGAGGAGCGAGGCAGAGGTGAAGCTGCTGACGCCACAGCAGTACAGATGGTTAATGGAGGGGCTGAAAATCGAGCAGCCGAAAGCCCACAAAACGGTGACAGGTCTGAGTATGGTTTAACTCTCCAAACCGAACAATTTTCACAAAAACCGTGGGAAAGGATGAACGGAGTTTCATCTCCCGCGAGGAATATGATGCGCTGCTTGCGGAGAATGCCGAGCTGAACAAGAAGCTGGATTACCTCATGGGACAACTGCGCCTGTTGAAGCAAAAGACCTTTGGCGTGTCCTCCGAGCAGGCTACAGAACAGCTTGTGGGACAGCTCAGCCTCCTCTTTAACGAAGCCGAAGCGTGGACGCCAAAAGAGGAGCAACCCACCAAAAGCACCACAGTGTCTGCCCACACCCGGAAGAAGCGCTCCAGCAATCTGGATGGCGTTCTGCCAGAGAACATTTCGGTAGAAGTTGTGGAGCATGGTATCCCGGAAGGAGAGCGGGTCTGTGATGCCTGTGGTACTGTGATGGAGCGAATTGGCAAAGAGACTGTGCGAACGCTGGTTCTGCGTCCTGCCACCGCCACGATCCGTGAGGATGTCTATTACACCTACGCCTGCCCCGAATGCAAAACAGACGCGGCGGAAACGCCGGTCCGAAAGACCGGCCGGGTTCCCAGTGTGATCCCAGGCAGCTTTGCCTCTCCGGAGGCGATTGCACATATTATGGTGCAGAAGTTTGTGATGGCCTCTCCGCTATACAGGCAGGAGCAGGAGCTGAACCGTTCCGGTATCCAGCTCTCACGGCAGACGATGAGCAACTGGATCCTGCGTGCCTCAGACGATTGGCTGATGCCGGTCTACGAGGAAATGCACCGCAGGCTGGTGCGGGAAGATGTGCTTCACGCGGATGAGACAACGCTCCAGGTATTGAAGGAGCCTGGGAAATCCGCCCAGTCCAAGAGCTATATGTGGCTTTACCGGACGGGCGCCCATACCAGCTATCCGATGGTGCTCTACGAGTACCGACCGGACCGGAAAGCCGGCAACGCGGAGCGATTCTTGAAAGGGTTCTCTGGCTGGCTCCATGCGGACGGCTACCCAGGTTACCACAGCCTGCCGGAGCACATCCGAGTGGTGGGCTGCTGGGTGCACCTGCGGCGCAAGTTTGACGAGGCGGTGAAGTCTTTGCCGCAGAAAGACCAGCCAGGCTCTGCGGCACTGCAAGGGCAGGCATATTGCAGCAAGCTGTTCTTCATAGAACAGGAAATGCGGGACCTGCCGCCAAAAGAACGATATGAACAGCGTCTGCAACGGTCTAAACCCGTGATGGACGCTTTGTTGGCATGGGCATCTACAAACAGAGCCGCTCCAAAATCCGCATTGGGAAAGGCGCTGTACTATCTTGAAGAACAATGGCCCTACTTGATCCGTGCCCTGGAAGACGGACGGCTGGAGTTGAGCAACAATCTTGCGGAGCGTTCCATAAAGCCCTTTGTGATTGGGCGGAAAAACTTCCTGTTTGCTAACACGCCCCGCGGGGCACAGAGCAGCGCGGTGATATTCAGTATGATTGAAACCGCCAAGGCCAATGGCCTGGATCCGTACCGCTACCTGGTTTATATATTGACCAAAGCTCCGGTTCTGGCGGCCGCCCATGAGCCGGACTGGGCTGTGGGATTACTCCCGGAAAATGTTTCCAAGGCTTGTCTGGCACTCCAAAATTAAATACTGCCTGAGGGGCTGGAGAATTCCAGCCCTTTTTTATCCTCCCGAATGCCTCTGATTGAAAAGATGCAACCCGCATTTGTCTGCGGGGACAAATCACAAAATTTCAGATACACTTGGTACAGGAATATTTTTCCCTAAAATATGACAAGACCTGCTAAGTTTTGTCAAGAAGAAAAAGCAAACATTGTAAGTAGCTGAAAATCGGTGCACCTATTCAAGCCGCTTTGCATTTCAAAATGAAACGGCGGCCAGCCAACGCTATGCAACGCAATAAGGTCAGATCTGTTCTAATATTTCCAGATAGGCTTTCACTGTGGCGTAGTAGATCCGCAGGAATTTATTCGCGGATGCCATCATGTAGACGCGGTAGGGTTTGCCTTCGGCTCGTTTTCTGTTCATGAACTGGTAAATTGGTTCATTCGGCGGCGAGTTTTGCAAATAGACGCTCATGACAAGGAATAGCGTCCGGCGTAGCGACGATGCGCCTACCTTGCTCATGCTCTTGTGCCTACCGATCACATCACCAGAGTCATTCGGTGGGGCATCAATACCAGCATAGGCAACGAGTGCTTTCTTGGAGTAAAAACGGCGAACATCCCCAATTTCAGCTATGAGCTGCGGCCCAAGAGTCGGGCCAACGCCAAACATGTCCATGACAACAGGATATTCCGGCAGCTGAGAGGACAGAGATTGCATCTCCTGTTTGAGCACAGCAAGCGCAGCGGAAGTAGCGCTAAGCTGAGATACAGCCTGCTCCACAAGTAGCTTTGTGGTTTCAGATTTCGGCATGACACCAATGTGTCCGCTGGCTTCATCGTAAATGGCGTGTGCTTTTTCTTCACTGAAGTTGTACCCATGCTTTCGGCACCACCGCCAGTACTTGTTCACGAATGACTTTAGGGGGCGTTCAGAGACGCATTCACAATGCCAAAACTCCGCTACGAAATCCACCCACTTCTCACTTCTATCTGCACGGGCAGGGCTGTTAAACAGGCGATTTGCATTTGGAAAGGTCATATCCAGCAAAGAAATCAGATTGTTCTTCAACACAGTCTGCACCTTGGAATACTGTCGGTACTGGCGATAGCAGTTCTTCAGCAACAGCCGGGTATTTTCCTCCGGGATATATCTCGGCAAGGTAAGCCAGCGGTCAAGACCATAGTTCGCCAGCTTTATAGCATCCTTCCGGTCAGTCTTGACACGCCTCAAATCATTGTTCCCGTAGCCATGCACCAGCTTTGCATTGACAACGGAAACATATAACCCTGCGTCGTGAAGCTGCTTTGCCACCGGCGCATGGTAGTTTCCTGTGGCCTCCATGACCACACGCGTCTCACCGTTCAGGCTTTTGAGCCGCCTTGCCAGCTCGCTCAGTTCACTGTCGGTGTGACGCACTTCAAAGGGTGAGATGGCAACCTCTCCAAAGGGACGCATGACAGCAATCGTGCTCCTGCCTTTGGAGATGTCAATACCTACAGAGTTCATGTATCTGCCTCCCATACGAATTTGCAACCGGAATCCATCTTTTTTCTCATTGCCGATTCAATCTATTGGGTGACGCGAACTCTATGGCTCAACCTGCTCAAATCGAACACTGCAATAAGAGGGATGGCTGACAGTCTTATCAACGGACATCTAAGCCCAAGGAGGTGATGGTCAGCCAGTTGCTCCCCTTATTGTAGCTTAGGCATGAGACGGAAAGAAGCCCAGCCGGATGCTGGGCTTCCAACCAATAATTATTCTAATAGAGGAGGATACTAAGATGAGTAAGACATTTCAAAAAAAAAGGCGGGCATCCAGAAAACCCAATTCAGCGGGCGCGTGTGAAAGCCGGACTTACGCAGGTGGAGGCGGTGGAGTTCTTTCCGTTTGAACTGCGCACTTTGCAAGCCTATGAAGCGGGTGATTCTTCTCCGGTTTTGGAGGACGCGCGAATTATGGCTAAAGTCTACCACTGCCGGATTGATGAGCTTGTTGGAGACGAAACTACATAAGCGGGGGAATCCTTTTGTACCAATTCAAAGTGACTCAACTATACAGTCCAACCTTCCGCCGAATGTCCTACGGAATTATGGCCAGTACGGAAGAGAACGGCACATGTACATATACAGCCTATATTCCGGATATTTCCTGTAACAAAGATTTCGTTGATACTCTTGCCCAACGATGTGCCAGAGGACAACTCAGTCCTATGCATTTACTTGATGTTGTGTTAGACGCTTTACCTTGATCTTTAACACCAGGAGGGAACATGGCCTAGCCATGTTCCCTCCTCTATTTTTTGCCGTTTGACGCTTACCACAACAATTTGAGGAAATACGGAAAGGAGTCCATAATGGACAACAAAATGGCCTCATTTGGGGGTCGAAGGGAGTTCCAACGGAAATCCCACTGGAAGTTTTTCTTATTCCTGATTTTTTTGACGGCATTCCTGGTTTCCGGCGGTTTACTGCTGCGAAATTTGTACCGTTCCCAGCAGGAACAGGCGGCTTATGATGCGCTTGCCGAACAAGTGCATCAGATGGAGAAACAGATCGCGGAGGCGGGGGCGGCGCTCTGCCTACAGAGGACGGCGTTCTTCCACAGTATCAGGCGCTGTGGGAGAAAAATCAGGATTTGGCCGGATGGCTTTCCATTGAAGGAACGGCAATCGACTACCCCGTGATGCATACCGCACAGGACGAGGAGTATTATCTTCGACGGGCTTTTGACCGAAGCAATTCTGTCAGCGGGACTCCATTCCTCGCAGCGGGCTGCTTTACAGGATGCGGAAACTATATCATATATGGGCATAATATGAAAGACGGCAGCATGTTCGCAGCCCTTCTGAACTACGCAGATGATACATTCTGGGAAGAGCATCCTACGATCCGTTTTGATACCCTGGAGGAGACTGGAACGTATCAGGTGCTTGCGGCATTCTACATAGACGTGTCACTTTCAGAAGATGGCGTCGCATTTCCCTTCTACGAATACACGGGTCTACGCGACGAAGCCATCTTCCAAGAGTATCTCGCTCAGGTAGGGGACAGGGCGCTCTATAGCACTGGCGTCACGGCAGAGTTCGGTGAGCAGTTACTGACACTTTCGACCTGCAGTTACAACACCTCAGATGAGCGATTTGTTGTCGTAGCAAAGCAAGTTGTGTAAGGTCTGGCTCTTTTGGCACCTTGCCTTTTATGCAGCTACTCTCCGGCATGGCATCCTATTACCATATCAGGGAAATGGCGTTGGATGACAACTGGCACAGGAGAGATCAGGAGAGGAATGTATTTCTGTTCTCTGAAGATAATAATCCTTCTTCTGGGACCTTCTGGGTGGGCCGCAATGACCCGGCCCCAGGTCCAGTCAATTGGCGCAGCCTCCCCTTGGTGGGGAGGCTGTTTTTCCGTCTGCTCTCATTTCCGTAATCTGTACAGGTTGGAGGTCTGGCCGCCGTTCTCCCGGTAACGGGGCTGCTTTTCCACTCTGCCCAGCCGGACCAAGTCGTTAAGAGCGCGTTTGACTGTGGAGCGGGAGAGACCCAGGTCCGCCGCGATGGTGCCGATAGCATACCAGCTCTCACCCTCACTATTGGCCCGGTCATGAAGGTATAGACATACCGTTTTTGTCCGGGCAGACAGATCCCTGTCCCCATAGACATCATTAAAAAAACTCATCCATTCACACCTCCAGGGCCGTGTTATAGTCGCTCTGGCCCCTGTCCTGATTCGCGGGCGGAGTAGTCCCACGCTTTTTCCTTATGATAGCCTGCGTCAGTTGCCGTTTCCTGGCGTATACCACCTTTCTGGCAGCCTGCTCCGGCATCTGGTAAGGTTCTCCGAAGGTAATCCCCCACTCCAGGAACAGCCGCAGCCGAGTCCTCATGGGATGGGTGCCGGTCTTCATCACCACAAACTCTCCCTTTGGAATGGATTTCAACTCATCCGGCGTCATGAGTGCCCGCTCCATCATCTGCAGGGATTGGCTGGGATCGTTTTTCCCCCGGGAGATGGAGCCGGAGAGGACGGTGCGGCTGCCCAGGGCCTTGGACAGCACCTCCGCTGTCTGGCTCTGAGGCGCGAAGCCGCCGAAGATGGTATCCTGGCAGTTGTCGGTCAGAATCTCCGCGCCCTCCTTGCCATAGTTCTTCTCCAACTGCGCAATGCTCTGGATGATGGGAACCAGGGTCAGCCGCCGGGAACGGCCTGCGGAGAACAGCGGCAGGATATCAAAGGGCGGCATGGTGCCCAGCTCGTCGCAGAAGAACACCACACGGTTCTTCAGCTTTCCGTCGTTTTCATCCGCCAGGAAAAACAGCTCTCTCGCCAGATTCTGGATGATGAGTCCCGCCATGAAGTTCTTAGTGGCGTCCTCTTCCGGGAGGATCAGGAACATGGCGCATTTTTGGGAGGCGAAGGTCTCCGCGTCAATGGCGCTGTCGAAGCAGAGCACCTGCTCCAGCTCTGTATCCAGAAAGGAATTCAGCCTGGAAAGCACCGTGGACATGACGGAGGCCATAGCTTGATCGGAGGCGGTCAGCGCGGCGCCGGCCAGCATATAGGCTCTGTGGTTCTCCGGCAGCCGGTCCATGAGGATCTGGAAGCCGTTCCGCTGGTCCCTGCTCCTGGGGTCTACGGCCAGGAGGTCCTGCACCAGCTTGAACACCGACACGATGTGCCGCATCTCCGGCTCCCCTTCCGTCGGCGGAAGATATTCCGACAACAATAGGATCACCGCGGCCAGGAGACTCTCCGCGGACTCGTAGAAGTAGGCGTTCTCGCCCCGGGAACTCTCACCTTCCGGGTTGATAATACTCTTAGCCAGGATTTTGGTGTATTTCTCTGCTCGGGCCTTGTAGGTCAGGTTGTCCGGGTGCCCTCGGGCCAGATCCATGTAGCGATTGATGAGAGTCAGCAGGTTGTTCCCATCGGATCGTGTGGGATTCCGCAGGTCGATCACGGAGACCTGGTAGCCATAGTATTTGCTGGCCACGGCGCCGTAGTTCCGGGCCAGGTCTCCCTTGGTATCCAGTGCCAGATAGCTCATGCCGCTGGCGCAGGCATATTCCAAATTTGGATACAGAAAGAAGGCGGTTTTGCCAACACCGCTTGCGCCGATCATCAGGCAGTGGATATCGTCGCAATCCACCAGTGCTGTAACATGATTTTTCCGGCCAAGACTGCCCAGCACCAGGCCCTGCTGTCTCGGCAGATGTTCTCCCTTCCGCCAGAGTTCTGGCTGGAAGGGTACATGGCGATATGTTTTTTGAATCTCCCGCTTCGTCGCCCAGCGGGCGGTGCCGTACTGCCCGTCACCCACAGTTTTGCTCTTGATATTGTCCAGGGTGTAGTGCTGGGAGAGAAATGCCAGCCCGCCCACCACGATCAAAGCCACCGCGGCAAAGCCAATCAGTGACCAGATATTCTGATTCACGTGAGATTTTCACCTCATTTCCATCTCCATTCTCTGACGCCTTGGGCTTCCCGCAGGGCGCAGAGGTCCTCATTCCAATCCTTTTGCTCCGGGACCAGTCGACGAGTGGGAATACCGAACTCCGAGGAGATCTGTTTCGCCATCCGTTCGCAGCCCTGATCTCCCGCATTGTCGTGGTCCAGACAGAGAGACACCATCTGCGGAGCTTCCATCCGCGTCAGAATCCACCGTACCGGTTCATAGCTGGTACCGCAGCAGGCCACATAGCTGTGCTGCTGCCAGTTCTCCGGATGCAGGGCGATATAGGAGAGAAGGTCGATAGGGGCCTCAAATACATACAGGTCCCCATCCGTCCCCGGGTGGTGAAAGCTGTATCGCGCGTCACTGCCCGCCACGTTGAGTTTGAAGGACTTGCCCTGACTGTTGGTGCTGCGCTTCTGCGCGTGACGGGCAACGCCGTGTTCATCTGTTCCGACGAACACGGCGTTGTGATATTTCGCATCCTCATAGAGCGTTCCCGCCCGCGCGAAGTGGGTGATGATATCCCGGTCGATGTGCCGCTGCTTCATAAGGTAGGCATACACCCGGCGCATATTGTGGTGGGGGAGTGGCAGCGCAAAGAGCTTCTGTGGTTCCGCGTTTCTTTCCGACGCAGACCGAAAAGTCTGTCCCTGCTCTCCGCCCAGCAGTTTTGCAACTGCCTCCTGAAAGGAGCATCCGTCGTGCATCCGTACGAAGTCGATGGCGTGACCGCCCTGCTGCGTATCATGGTCGAACCACTCGCTGCCTCGTATAGTCACACTGTGATTTGTGGCCAGACGCTTATCCCGGCCCGAGGGGAGTAGTTTCTCGCCCCGGCGGAGCAGGTAATCCTCCAGATCCACCGTGTTGGCCTGGTGCTTTTGCTCGTCACTGAATAGGATATATTCTTTTATGATCATCTCACCCCTAAAAGAAAAAGCACCCACTCTCCAGATGGAGAACGGGCGCTTCCAAATCGAACGTAAATTAAGCTGGGATTTATTTTGTCCCTAGTTTTTGAATCAGGTTTTTCAAGAGCGGATCGTACACAGTCCGGATATCTCCGAATACAGTTGTGGCTGTTGCTTCATCGTAGATATGCGAGGTTTCATTGCGGGCATCCAGGAGATGGAGCCAGCCTTCTTCGTGATCCAGAATACCGTCCGCAAACGCCTGCTTCATCACAGACTTCGGGCTGTTGATCTCTGTATACCCCTGGTCCAGCAAATACTCTCGCAGTGTCTTCCAGGCCAGCTCCACACAGAACTCAAATCTCTGGATGACACCATCGCGGATGGAATCCAGGCCCATCTGATCGTAATCAACGATGGCCTCATCCAATCGGTGAACGGCTTGGACCAGCTTTTCATACTTCTCCTGCATTTTGTCCATTAAAATCACACCATCCCGTTCAATATTGGCCACCAATTTTGGATTGGTTTGCTCTGTCACAAAAACCAGATCAAATTCCAGGAGGGTCGGCAATTCGTCCAGCTGCTCACGAAATGCAGGCAAGTCATCTGGGGACACTCCGAAAACCGCGATGTCAATGTCACTGCGGGAGCGGTTGTCCCCCCTGGCTCTGGAGCCGAACAGCACGACACGCTCTGCCCGGAACCTTCGTCCGATGGCAGCTATTTTTCGATACAGGTTTTCCATGGCTCCGTCCATGAAATCTCCTCCTAATCGATCAGGCGAACCTTCTCAGTTGACTATAGTATACTCAATACACGTTTTTCTGTCCAGCAGAAACTCGACCATTGCTCTTTAGATTGAAAATTATGCTTTACTGGAGCCTGATCTCCTCATTCTCATGGTCATCCGGCTTGTGCCCCAGAGCGAGTCTCCGCTCCCGGAGCTGTCGGCGGCGCTTGCGGTCGATTTGTAGCCCCCGGTGCATAGCGTCTGTCTTGCAGTTGTCTTCGAAGATCCGGCTCATGTGGTACAGGAGCCGGATCACAGACTGGACCACAGTTGTCCAGTTCTGGTCCGGGTGATCCAGCAGATGTCGGGCGTATGGGTTTCCCTGGGCCGCAGAACGGGATAGCCACTCCCGTCCCAGGGCCTCGTCTCTGGAGCCCCCATTTCCGGAACGATACAGACTTCCCAGTGTGTACTGAGCATACTGGTTTCCGCACTCCGCAGAAGCAGTCAGATATCGGACTGCCAGCTCCAAATTCTTCTCCACCTGTTCGCCCTTCAGGTACAGCACGCCCAGACGATACTGGGCGGTGCTGCTGCCCAGGTCAGCAGCCGCAGTCAGCCATCGAAGCGCGTTTTGGACATTTCCTCGTTTCAGATACCACGTTCCAAGCACATATTGCCCGCGAGGATCGCCATTTCGGGCGGACTGCTCCAGCCAGTACAGCGCCTCACTGCTTCTTCTCTGCTTCATCAGGAGGTCGCTTAGATCACACATGGCCGCCGGATCGCCGCTCTCCGCAGCGTGTTGGACGTGGCGTAGGTCAGCTTCCCGCTGCGGCTCTTCCGCAATCCCTTCTTCCTGTTGTACCAGTAGTAACGCCTCTCGGATCACCATGTTCCGCACAGGCTTGAACTCCTTCTGTTTGGAGAGCGGCAGCCGCTCTGGCAAGTGCTCCGAGTAGGTCCGGTAGATAGACTCCCGCATCTCATTCCAGAGATCATAGGCTTTTGTCACTCGCTCATCAGCAGCCAGCGCATCCACGATCCCATCCACCATCAGCTTCACCTCCGGCGGCAGGTAGCCGTAGACCTTTTTCCCTCGGACCGTCCGCAGGCGCCGCGCCAAGGCCTCTATCTGATCTTCCAGCTGCGGGTTCTCCAGGGACCCATCCCGCATCTGCCGGATCAGTTCCTGCATGGCCTCCGCGGCATTCTGCTGCAGCTGGTTGCGGTACGCTGTCTTCTGCTCATAGATATGCATCAGGTCCTGTTGGAAGATCCGTCGGGCGAAGGCGGACTTCACCTGCCGGATGCCGTCCGGGGTGAGGTAGCCTTCTTTGGGATCGGAGGAGAATACTACCATGTGGATATGGACGCTCTTCTCTTTTTCATGGAAGGCGGCGTACCACCGCAGGTGATCCGGATGGATCTTGTAGCCTTTGGCGATGTCGCAAAGGCTGGCGTTTACCAGGGCGCGCCAATTCTCCGCGTTGTCGTAGCCCAGCCGCTCCGCGTCTTGCCGGCGGATCGCCACCACCGGCGTCCAGACGTTGCCGGGATGCTCCGCCACCTCCCGCACCGCCTCGGACAGATTCTCCACCTTGCCGCCGCTGGTCCAGAGTCCATGCTCTCCCCGGAGTTCGACGCCGGGGCGGTGGGACACGTAGTCCAGGTAGTTCTCCCGCTGGCTCATGGGCACCGCAAAGTCCTCTCGAGCCTGTCGGATGAACTCCGACGCGGACTCCTGCGTCTGGTTTTTCAGATAGTCCTCATACTCCAACAGCTCCCTGGCGTCAGGGAGGGCCCGGAGCAACCGCTGGATATAGGCTTTCTGCTTTTTGGTGGCGGGTTGGCTTCCCCCATCGGAGAGCACCTCCACACCGGGGCGAGTGGCAAAGTAGCGGATACGGTTTGCTCTCCGGGCGCTGTCTCCTCCGCCTTTGAGATACGGTGACATGAATCGAAGGTCACTCATACGTCATCGTCGAAGACTTCCTCCGGGAACCGGCGCTGCTGATCCAGCGCCCTGTCGAAGCTGATCTGACCGTTGGTGCGCCGCACTTCGTCCACGGCATAGGCCCGCAGCTCCCTGCGGTTGATAGGGTCCGCCCGGAAGTGGGCGGCGATGGTGTGGCCCATCATGTTCAGTTCCACACACCACTTGAAGATCATGGAGCGCAGGCGGTTGTGGCTGTCCGCCACGATCCCCTGGAGGGTGTCCACAAGGGTGCGGGAGAGGAACACCGAGGTGTCCTCTGCTGCCAGGTATCCCATGTAGAACCGAAGGGCCTTCTCTGTAAACTCTCCACGGCTTTTGCAGTTGTCCGCCCTGAGCCATCCGTCCATACGCTGTACGACGTCCGGCTTCAGCCAGACAGTGATCTTCAATCTGTTCTCTTGTTCCATATTTCCTCCAAATCTCTCAAAAGGCCATATACGGCGGTAAAAGCAGCCGGAATCCCCTGCAGCAGTAGTCTCTTGCAGCAGAACCACGGCGGAACTTTTTCAAAGCGGAAAAACCGACGGCAGTATGAAACCCTCCGAAAAGCCCCGCACTGCGGGGCTTTGTGGCCGGGCCGCCGGGGCACACCACGGCGGTCCTTTATCCTCGTACTTTTTTCAGTCAGCCATCGTTTCCGGCAAACCGTCATGGCCTATGCGGCTCCTGTGCTACCGCATCCGAATCTCCATCGCTGGATGATCTGGAGGTTCCAGATACATTTTGCAAAGTGCCCCAAGGTCTGGCCCGTTCTCTGCACACAGTAGTCCTCCATCTTGCTCAGAACAACCATGCGCTCTTCCTCATCCAATTTGTAGATATAGAACTCGTCGCTCCCATCTTCCCAATGGAGTACCACATCCAGAACGCCGCACACATGCCGCGTCCGCATATCGTAGTTGGCGTAGACGTTGATCCAATCGTCATTCTCGGTCGTTTCCACATGGGTACCGAAGACCTGGTCCACATCAAACCAACACGCCAGGTAGAAATTGAGGATGCCATCTACCTCTTCGATCTCACCCTCGAGAGTAACCTCTTCCGGGAGTAGCCGCCGACTGCCGCACAATTCAGGCACGTTCTGTTCTTCGAACTCCGGTTCATTTTTCGTATTCATGCAGGCCCCTCTCAAATCATCATCTCAAGCAATCTTACAGGAGGCAGAAAGGCGCACCGCCTCGTGGCCGAGGCGGTGCGGGTCTCCGGGGAATTATGCGGAGACAGAACCTTCTTTCCAAGCCTTTCGTTCAGCCTGGGTCAATTTGATCCAATCCAGGAGGTTCTGGGATTCCTCCATCCATTTTGCGAAGTCGAGCATTTCCTGCCGGTCTGACAGATCATCCATCTGGACGGCGGTTTCGAACAGGTCCCAGATCATGTTCAGCGTCTCCAGACCGCTGAGATTGACGGGTAGCTCCTCTTCCGCACGCACGTGTTCAGGGGAGCCGCTCTCGGCATAACTGTGCTCTTTCGCAATGGCATCCAGCCATTCCTGTGTCTCCGCGTCCGGGATGCCCCATGTCTTTCCAACCATACGGATACTGCGCTCATGCATCTCAGTGCTGATGCTATCTCCAAATAGTACCAGCAGGGTTAACGCATCCAGGCCGATCCGCTCCTGTAATTCTCTGCCTCTCGTGATATCCATTTTGTGATCCTCCTTTTGTTTCGTTCCACTTGGGGTAAGCACACGATGCCACGTGTGCCTTGGAAAATCCATTCACCAAAAGCAACGAGAAACAGCATGCCTCTTTTAGCAAAAGCAACCATGCCGCTGATCCAGGGGGACTATTGACACTCTCGGGCCGGTCTATCTGGATTGCCCCCATCCTCCTGTACTTCCGAATCCCGTTTTTTCTCAACAGGATCGGCAGCTTTGGTATGCCGGGGCGGCCGTTTCGGCGGCGTGGGCTTGTTCTTGTTGTCCAGGTAGTCTCGGACCGCCTCCGGCACCTTTGCCTCGTAGAGCTGCCGGAGGGCCTCGTCCATCTGCTTCTGAACGGTGGTCCGCTCCTTTCGGAGCGCGTATTCCAGCGCGTCGAGCTTCTCGCCGTCAAAGGCCAGCGTGATCTCAATCTTTTCCATAGCGCACCTCATCCTTATCTCATTTCTCTGGGATCTTCAGTCGTACTGAATGTACGGGATCTCCAGCCAGGCGGTCCAGTTTCGGTCCGTCAGCTGGGTCTTGACCACACCGTAGTTGGTGCCCATAGCCTCAATCACTTCTCCGCTTCCAATGTACACGCCGATGTGGCCGCTCTTCCAGACGGCCAGTCCGGGGATCTCTGGGATCGTACCGATGGGGCCCTTGACGGCAGCGTTACGGTACATGGCGTCCGCGCCGATATCCGGCATCCCGTTGGTGCCATATCGGATCGACATGGAGTCCGTGTCCAGCCATCCGTATCCCTTGATGAGACCCACACAGTCCGCCGTCCGTCCGCCCAGCCACTTGGAGCGGATGACGCTCTCATAGCTTCCGACACCATCCGGATATTGCCGGATCTTGGACTCCAGCAGAGACTCCGTCAAGGTCTGACCGAAGGTGCCCCAGACATACCCCCAGCCGGACTCCCAGGCATGGGTGACGTATGCCACCAGATCCTCCGCGTTCTTGGTAGTCGGAGCGGTGAAATCCGAGGCATCCAGCTCCGTGATCCTGCTGCCGCCATACTCAATCTCCCCGGTATAGCCGTCTGCGGTACCGTATGCGATCCGGTCGTAGACCGCCTGGGCATTGACCGCTAGGTCCTCTGTGACAGGATACCCTGCCGCGGCAAGGTTGGCGAAGGCGGTCTCCTGATCAACCGGTACTGCTACCGTGTAGGTCTCTTCCTCATAGATGGTGTCGCCGGAGTCCGGGGCTGTACCGGAGGCCACCGTGCGAGTCCGCTCCTCGTATCGGACGAAGCAGTCCGCAAAGTCCCGCGCCTCGGACAGTGTGAGCTTCAGGTGCTCGTCCCCGAAGCACAGAGAGAAGAACACCGCTTTGACCCAGTTCCCATCCAGAGTCTCATCTTCCGCCTGGCTGTTGATCTTCGCCACCGTACTGTCCAGCATCCCCAGACAGGTCTGCATAATGCGCACCTGAGCGGCGTATTCCGCGGACACGGTGGATGGGATCACGCCGCCGTTGAATACCAGGTCCACGGCGGCGTTGTTGTGCTGGGTCGTGCCGGAGAGCAGCGACAGCAGCAGGGGGGCGATGAGAATGATTGGAGCAAGGATCGCTGCCGCGATCCATCCCACGTTTTTTCTGGTTCGTTCATCTGTTAGGGCTGTCAGCGCAGCCTTGACTGCCACAGCAGTCATTGCCATCTTGCGCCACGTCCTTTCTGTTCGCTTTTTCCGACTCTTCGCTGCAGGAGCAGGGAAGGTTTTCGGAGGAGAATACACCGGGAATTGCCTGCTGTGCCTGATCTGCCTCAATGAAATCCCGCCAGGCATAATTTCGGCCCAATCCCCTCACAGTAAGGAGATTGGGCCGCGCTCGATCCTCTATCGCCAACGCTCTTGCCAACAGGTCCGGGTACTGGTGGTAGAGAGTCCGGATCTCCCTTCGTTTCATCGAGGGACAGAAAAAGCAAGAGGACTTCCCCGGTAAGGGAAGCCCCGCGTTTTGAATCTCCTGGATACACCGATTTCTGTCCCATCCCCATTCCATCAGAGGATACGCTTTCTGATATTTCCGATCCGTCAGATCATGGGGCAGGGCTCTTAACCGCCTTTTTTCCTCTCCCGCATCATAGCCGATCATCTTCACAACATTCTCTCCTCTGGCCCAGGCAGCCTGACACGGTGGGTAGTGGGCGCAGAATTTCTCCTGGGGAGCCACTTTGTGTTTGAGAGAACATTTCTTCCAGCCATACGCGATAGACGGAAGAGAAGCGGAACGCAGGCACTCCTGTTCCAGCGTCAGCCTCTGTCCCTGACGGTCTGTGTACCACACTCTTGTGATTCCAGGCATTCCATGTTCTCGCAGCCATTGATCCATGATCCGCAAGTAATGATAGGTATGTGGCTGCTCTCCGCCCGGGTCCGCAAAAAGGATCAGGTCCACCGGAACATGATGCTGCCACAGCCCCACTAGCATGGCGGTGCTGTCTGTGCCCCCGCCATATCCAACGATGTTCATATTCTACCTTCCGTTCCGAACTGTGCGTTTTTTAGGGTGGAACGATCATCCGCATGAGGACTCATCGACACATTCCCCCCATGGTTGGTCCGTCGCGCTGTACGGTATTCTTCTGTTCCGTCACGTATCCATACAACGCCTCCATCGCTGCTTCATACTCTGCGCTTTTGGGCTTATTGTCTGCCCAAGCTCGGTATTTGTCAAAATCGATCCCCTGGTCCAGCACCAGTTTGGCAACACCGGGCATCCCGTTGTTGATGCAGACATACAGGGCGGCATAGTTGTCTGGCCCCACTGGCATCCCGTGCGCCAGCAGTTGTTCCGCCATCCACTCCTGGTGCTGTCCCGTGAGGGTATGGAGAACATCCACCGCATAATCGCCCGGCTGGATGCCCTTGTCCACCAATGTTACCGCAGTTTGAAAGTCCAGGCTGGCAGCGGCCTGACGGAGTAGGATTGGGGGTGCGGCGGCGATCTGCTCGGGAGAACATTTGCCGATCAGGTCTTTGGCGATGCCCTTTCGGTCGTTGGCATAGGCGTGCAATATGACCTCGCCGGCGAGGGACGGGTATGGCTCAGAGAGGTGGCTTTCCGCCTCCTCCACCATCGTCCGCACCCGCTGGCTGTCCCCGGTCTCCACCGCCCGCTTGCAGGCGGTCAGGTACGCCTCCGGGGAAAACCGCCCCACTGCCGACAGAAGCGCCCGGACCATGTTTCCTCCTGTTCTTCCGGGGCGCCCCGCCGCCTCGATCAGCAGATCGTCCGCCTGATCCGGTACCTTGGGATAGAGCGAACAGAACGCATCAAATTCCCCGTCTCGGATCGCCAGCACCGCTCTGTCATAGTCGCTGAGGCGGAGGGGCCGTTGGCCAACCTCGTCCATATAGGCGGTGATGCTCCCTGTCATGCGGCGCAGGAGCTGTTCTGTCTGGGACATGGCCTGCTCCTGCCGCTCCCGTTGTTCCACCAGCGCGTTGATAAAGGTCCGCTGTTCGGCGGGATTTAAGTGCAGGATCATGTTTTCCGGCTCCGGCTGTTCACCCAAGCGAAGGTACCGGGCGTAGGTCCCCCTGTCCCCTTGGAATGCCTTAATGATGGCGGAGGCAATAAGGTACATCCGGTCCAGGTCGGAACCGCTTTCCCCCAAGGTCTTCCCGGTGGCAAAGCTCTCGATTATGGACTTGCCGTCCTGATACCATCTCAGGGAGATGTCGGTATAGATCCCCTCGCTGCCGCCGTAATCGGTGATACAGAAGATCTCCGCGCCGCGGGGGATCTCCCGGCCGTTTGCCCACTCGCGATCCATAAACAAATATTCATCCGGCAGGTAACCCATGCCCTCCAGCCGGTACCTCAGTTCTTCAAAGACCTCCTGTGCGGTGCGCTGGCCGGCATACACCTTCCTCCGAGGATCGTCCGGGGCGGGTTCCCAGCGTTCTAATTCGATTGGTTTCATTTCATACTCCTTTCGGTTCCTGTATCCATCCGCGCTCCTGAAACCGCTGTGCAGCCGCAGAAGTGTGCGGACAACAATTCGACAAAAGCTGATTGACAAGCCATAGTCTGTCATTTATCATAGTTACATCATATTTTTGAAAGGATGTGCCCTGAATGGCTGCTCGTACTGCCGAAGAACGCATCGCGTTGATCGACGCAAAGATCGCAAAAAAGAAGGAGGAGATCAAGGTTTTGGAAGCGCAGAAGCAGAAGCTCCTCCATCCTGTCACCATGCGATCCGTCATGGAAAAAGCAAAAGCAGCCGGCCTCACCGCGGAACAGATCGCGGAGAAGCTGGGGCTTGAGATGTGATCCCACATCAGGATAGATAGGGCCGATGCCACACAGGGCATCGGCCTTTTTCTTATAACTTGCGTCTACTACCTGTTACCGTCCGCCCGCCGCTCCGAACAGCTTTTCCTTATAAGACGGGGCGTGGACCTCAAGCAGATACCGCTCGTTGCCGCACTTGTAGAGGCAGATCCCCCGCTGGGACTGGCGAATCAGCTCATACTCTTCCGGTTCCAGCTGAAGGAGGTCCATGTAGAACCGTTTATCAATGGTGCCTGCGTTGAACAGGAACTGGTGGGTGGGGATGGCGAACAGGGGCCGGGTCAGCTCCCGGACACCGGGCTGATCGAAGTCCTCCAGATTCTGTGAGGCAAGGACCATGGAAGATCCCCGCTTTCTGACCCGTTTCAGCGCGTTTCGGATATAGGTGATGGCCACCGGATTGGACAGCCACAGGTACAGCTCATCAATCGTGGCCACCGTGTTGCCCGCTGTCAGAAGCCGGTCTGACATATAGGAGAGTACATTGAACAGCAGCGTATTCCGAAGATTCTCCGCCACGTCATCCAGGCCCTTGACACAGAACACCAGGAAGCGGTCGGACGAGATATTGGTGTGACCATTGAAAAATCGGAAATCGGCGCCTTTGCACATGGAGTGCAGGCCCAGCAGCAGATCCCGCAGCATCTCCGGTGGGTACAGGGGGAGAGACTCCTGATCATAGTGCTGATACGTCCGCTCGATCAGATCATAGAGATCCGTCATCACCGGATAGTTCATAGCTCCAAATTGTGAGAGGTCCGTCTCGTCTGAGATGCCCCATTGCTGGTAGAGCCGTTCAATCATCAGTTCCAATGTATCAATGTGCGGTGTATCGAATCCCTTGTAGACCCGGAAGATGTCGCGGAGGAAGGAGATGTGCTGGGCAAGGAGCGTGCCCCGGAAGGCAGGCGGCGCGTCCGGGTCCCCCAGTTCACTGCCGTCATCCCAACGACGGGGCTCTAACAGGTTGATCCGATACTGGCCGCTGAGAAGGTCCAGGAAGCAACCATCCAGACTTGTACAGAGATCTTCCAGCTCATGCTCCGAATCCAGGGCAATCACGTTTTTCCCATCCTCCCGCACATTGCACAGCAGGAGCTTGAGCAGATAGCTCTTGCCCTGCCCAGTATTGCCTAGGATCAGGGAACTGCCGTTGGTCTTGTCCGGTGCCCGCCGGTCCAGGTCCACAATGACATTGGAGCCGTATTTGTCCCGGCCGATGAAAAAACCATGGGGGTCCGTCTTGCCGGAGTAGCTCAGGAAAAAGAGATTTGCCGCGCTGGAGGCGGGCAGGACCTGCTCCGCAAATGCCCCCAGAGTGTTTCGGCCAGCTGGGTTGGATGATAAATAGCCGTCCCGCTGCCGCAGGAGCAGCGGATCTTTGGACAGCTTGCCGCGCAGGAGGATGGCGCTGACACTGTCCCGCAGGCGCTGCAGTTCCTCCATGGTCCTGGCGGTCAGTTCCAGGAATACGGAGGTATGCAGCAGCGGTTCACGGTCCCGCCGCATACCCAGGATCAGGGAGGCGGTGTCCTGGAGCTTTGCCTCCGCGGTAATGCTTTGCTTCACATTGCTGATATTACTTCTTTCCATGCGGCTCTTGTTGGTGGCGGCATGAAGGATGGCCTCCTCTTCCGCAGCGGACACCTTTCGGACGGCCAGATGCACAGTCACGCCCTCCAGTTCTCCAAGCTGCCGCAGCAAAGCCTGTTCTTCCGTCGTGGGAGGATATCCACGCAGCATCATCACAGTGCGATAAGTATTTCCGAAAACGAAATTGTCCGTATTGAACTGGATGGCACCAGGTGCGATCAGGTCCAGGAACTCTTTTGGCCGCTGGACTGTTGGCGGTTTCGGCGCCGCTCTCTTCTTTTTCTTCTTAGCCATGGAACACCGTCCTCTCTCCATCCACGTCTTCCAATGACTCCGGGTCTGCATCATGGAGGTAGTAGGATACCAGCAGCCGCTTCACGTCTTGCGCATCCGCCAGGCGCACAGAGATGCCGTGGTCGCACAGGGCCTTCTCTTTCTGCCGCAGGCTGCCCTCATCCAGCGCGGCCTGCTCCTCCATACGAAGCACCAGAACAAATTCCCGGGACGAGGCAGAAGCGGTCTGGATCTCGTCCAAATATGAGATATCTTTTTGGAGCAGCTCCCGGATCTTGGGAGTCGTTTCCTCTTCCAGCCGGGTCTGATAGTACGCCTCGTTCTGCTGAAACGACTCTCTGGAATCCAATCCCAGAATCTCTACCTGTTCCTCCGCTCGAAACAGGTTGCTCAGAGCCGTTACCCTCTGCCGGATACCCTCTGCGGAGAGAACCGAGAGATTATCTGGGCGGATCAGGAAGAACACCAGACTGCCGTCCGGCATCGCCACGCCGTGGGGCAGGATCTTCCGAATGCCCATGAGCTGTCGGGTGGATTGACGCTGCTTCAGCCGTTTGCGATCTTTCCATTTCTGAAGCCACTTCAAGGGTCCAGCCTCCATTCGTATCTCTGCTGCTGGAAAATCAGGAAGCAGGCCGCCCGACGGAGAAAATCCAGAATACTGGACCCATCCACCTGAATGGAGAGAAAGGCATATAGAACGGTCACCACCAGCGGCGCCATTCCGATTCCCTGCACCAGAGACAGTACGGAGATCAGCGCAGCCACACCGATGACGGCAATATCACGCAGAAGCCACAGCCACAGTATGGGCTTGGCTTTCAGGTTTTCGGGATAGATGTACATGATTACAAGCCCCCTTCATTAGAAATCAAAACGCGGCGCCACCGGGTATATCCCCGACGGCGCCGTCTGTCGTTTTTACAACTCTTCGCTTGTATGATTCTCTTTTTCCTCATCTACATCCGTGGATACCTCATGCGGTCTCTCTGCTTCATCCGCCAGCGCCCGCTGGATGCAATCCAGGAAGAATGCTTTCTGCTTGACATGATGTCGATCCAGATAATCCTTGAACTCTTCGAACAGGTCTGCCGGCACCTGGAATGCAACGGTTCTGGCTTCTGTACTGCTCATCTGCTTTTCCACCTCTGTCTGATAAAATGTTGTGATCAGCCAAGTCATGTATTCGCCTAGGCTCTTCCCGGACTCTTCCTGATGTTCCCGGACCTGTCGGTGCAGGTCTATCGGGATCTGCGCACACAGATTTTTTGTGTCTGCCACATCTGTGTCCTCCTCTCTGATTAGTAAAGCAAACATACTCCAATGAAGGTCATAAAGCCATATCCAAAGCCACTAAAGAAAACCTTGAAAGCCAAGCACAAAGCCTAAGAAAAATAACCCGGCAGCATGAGTCTGCAGGTCAGCACACAAAATTTACAGTGGTCCGCACTCCTGCATTCATGTATAATGGACCTATCTTAAAGTATGGAGGCCATCAATATGATGAGATGCCGTTGGGCTGACCCGCGTTCCGATCTCTACGTCGCCTACCACGATCACGAGTGGGGGCGACCGGAACACGATGACCGAAAGCTCTTCGAGATGCTGATTTTGGAAGGGTTTCAGGCGGGACTCTCCTGGCTGACGATTTTGAATAAGCGGGAGGCATTCCGCACTGCCTTTGACTACTTTGAACCTGCTATGGTCGCCCAGTACGGCCCAGAAAAAGTCGAGGCACTGATGGAGGACACGGGGATCGTCCGCAACCGGCGCAAAATTCTGGCAGCGATTCAGAATGCCAAGGTCTTTCTCTCCATTCAAGAGGAGTTTGGCTCCTTTGACAGCTATCTCTGGGGCTTTACGGGAGGCCAGGTCATTTTGAATACAGATGATACTCCGCACACGCACACAGAGCTCTCTGACCGCATCTCCAAGGACCTGAAGCGTCGGGGCATGAATTTCGTGGGCACGACCATTATCTATTCGTTTCTCCAGGCAACGGGCGTGGTCAACGACCACGAGCTGGCTTGCTTCTGTCATCCGGGGAATTGGTCAATCCCCCAAAACAATAACGAGGTCCCATCAATGGAACCTCGTTAAAAGAACGCTATGCTATATTCTTTTTCCTGTGTTAATTTGATCTATATTTCCGACTAATTAGAATCCCTCATGTATTATAACTCACCTGCAACTCCCCCCCTAACGGTGTGTGTTTCTTTGGAAAGCTCTCTGGAATAGCAATTTGTTTTTCATAACACAGCGCATACTTCTTGAGTTCAAATGCCCGTTTTGAATACGAAAAACCATTGTTAGTTTCGTAAAGCAGCCCTAATGCTCTGTAATCGGCTACATAATCGTTTTCTCCGGAAACATTACGCTGGTCGATATTTTCGCTTAAGAATAATAGGTCTTCTTCTGTTAGATTTCGTATACATCGACTCAGTTGAAAAAATTTTTGAGTATCGATTTGCTTAGAAAGTAAAGCCCTCGTTAAGGAAGCTATGTAGCGTGCTTTTTGTTTGGTACCGCAATCATCAATCAATTTAATAAGTCGCTTAGCATACTCGTTCAACTTATCTGGTCGGCCTTCGTAATTGGCCTCTGTATTAGGACTTGCATCAGCTAAAGCCTCTGCAAGTGACTGCAAATTTTCCGATTCAAATTGATTTGTTTCTTCATTATACCTATAGGAATATAAAATATATGTTTCAAGGCATTCAAAAAAAATTCCGTCTCTAATCGTGGATGACAGCTTTTTTACATCTTCTAGCATAGACCATGCTGCATTAGGGTCATACATCAATATTCCAATTATATCTTTAAACAAGGTCTTTCCAGAGGCCTTTACAGTATCAGATCTTGCGACTTTAAGAGCTTTATCAAGCATATTTTCCATCAGGAATGCCCCTTTTTAAATTATTTTAACATGACATGAGCACCTATTCGCTTATTACCGTCTAGGAAGGGATGATTCATCACAATGCCATAGCAAAGCCGTACTGCTTTCTGTTGGAGCGACGGATACAGCGGCTGATCGTTGAAGGTCTGGAAGGGAGCTGTAAGGGCAGTCTCAAGCAGGTTCTCATCTCGAAACCCATGGATGCCTCCAGTCTCTTGGATTAGCTCTTCGTGGAGCAGCAATACCTGCTGCATATTCAGCCGAATCATTTAGCTAACTCCTCATAGGCCGCATGATTTCTTGCAATCAGCCGCCGGGATATCTCGCGGACGTCTTCATCGGATGCAGTCTGCTCCTGTTCTGCCTGTGAAAATTCAATCACCAAATAACGGGGAACGTTATTTTTAAGGATGATCGCTTGCCCCTCCTGATCTACCATTCGGGCAACCTTGGAAAAATTCTGATTTGCTTCACTCATGGAAATCATCTGCTCCGTGTTGATCAGCATGGTATTCACCTCCTGCTTTTTAGTATATCTAAAAAGTAGGATAAATTCAACCTATATTCCATAGTCCATAAAAAATTCCTTCTCGATGAGATACATCTGTCTACGCTCGTTTTCAATCAGTTATAACCGCCTATTCCTATTTTAGCACTGTCCCAGCAATCGTCCTGGTGGTGTTGATTGCCGCCTGGGCGGTGTAGACCGCGCTCATGATATTCGCCCGGGTGGTGGTGTCCAGCCCAAAGGTTCCGGCGATCCTGGGGACCTCTCCTGCGGAGAGCATAAGCCCCAGTCCCAGCAGGGCATGGTCCTTGAACACCATAAGTCCCGCCACCAGGATAGTAGATTGGAGGAAGGCTGTCAGGCACAGGCCGATGACCTGCTTCATCCACTGGACGAAGCCGTCGATGTATCCTCGCGGAATAGAGAACATATAGAGACTTCCCACGGCGATCTGAATCAACAGGATACCGCCCCGCTTCAGGTTGGCGAAGAACACCTTAATCACCGCGTAAGCCATAAGGATGACGCAGAACAGGATCATGAGGGGGCTGGTGATGACACCAAGGCCGAAGTAGCTGTTGTCGATCATGTCCGCCAGGGAGTCGATTTCACTGAGGTCCGTAATGATCTGCTGCCCTACCTCTCCGATGGTGGTGTCCGAACCGGTCAGTCCTACAGAAAGAGTTCCTTGGAGGGATACTGACAGGGCGTACAGCCGGACGGGAACCGTGGTGAACAGGGACACGGCAAAGAAGCCCTTGATCATGTCCAGAGCTGTTTGCTGTAGATTGGCCCGGCCGCTGGCGTACTCAATGCCGCACTCGAATGCTCGTACCACTAGGCTCACAGCGAACAGAGCCCAAGCTAGTTTGGAGAAAAACAAAATCACAGCCTGCACCCATTCCAGGTCAAACAGTTCCACGCCCATATTACCCATTTGGGCAAAGAAATTCCCCAAAAAGCCCACCAGTTGGCCATAGAACCAGTCGATGAGATCATCCATGACCGTAGACGCTACAAAGTCCCAGATAAACAATGAAAAAAATTCCTCCGTTCTATATACAAATAATCTGCACCAAAAGTGAAGCACAGCACAAGCGGCGCATCTAGAATTGGGGTTGAAAAAACAAAAGCGGACACAGTTTCTGTGTCCGCTTCTGAAACCCATCAGGAATTGCTGCCTTTGTATTATCCCATGTGTTGCTCAAACTTCCGTTTTGCTTCTGTTACCGCTTTAATGTCTTGTGAGATATGTGGATCCAGTCTCTGTAAAACGAATTCGCGGATCTTCCTGCATTCCCGCAGTGCGCAGTTCATGTCAGACTCATCCAGCTCCATATGGGACGGATACCGCACCTGTACACCATAGGGGGTCAGTTCCACGCAGGCGTCTGCCAACTGCTCAAACTGCGGGTCCCGCTCCATACAGAGCTTGCAGAGCTGAATCAAATCATGTGTCTTGGGCGGTTCCATGCCAAATTGCGCCAGTGTTCCTTTCAGCATTTTCTCAGCTGCCTGTTCGCAGTGATAGCAGATGATCTCCACAGGTACTGGACGCATCCCAAGCAAGTATTCCGCAGCGCCAAGGTCCATTTCCGCCAAGTCAAGCCATTCGCTGCTCCATGTCTCTTGGCCGTTCATACAGGACCACCCCCTCTCTCGCAATTTTTCGTTCCAGGGAGGGCTGTGCTTGCCTCTGCCGAAAGACTCCGGTATGATACACGATCACATCCAGCGGCGTGTCCTGGACCATGAACAGGGCGCGGCGAATTCGTTTGACCGCGTCTGCAGGACGCAATGCCATATCAGAGACGAGAACACACAGATCATAGTCACTATCCCGACTCGGGGTGCCGTAGGCATAGGAGCCAAACAGGTATATTTTTTCAGCATCCACTGTTTCCGCAATGATTTGGCAGATATGGGACAATTCCTCTTTCACTTTAACCGTCATCCTCAGCACCTCCTCGCTGAATTTATTATACCCTGCGGTAGGACATTAAGCAATCTGATTTTCATGATTCCCGAGCCGCGGCATTCCGGTAACCCAAGTTACCTCCCCATGGTCTGCTGGAACTTCTGTCCGGAATCCCAGGTCTTATCCTGTGTCTCAACTTTTGCGGCCTGATAGGCGCCGGATGCCTCTCCGGCAGACTCCATGTAGTCGATAGCCCTGGTGATGGCATCTGGGTCCAGATGCTCCAGAAAAATGCCGCTCCTTGCCAACGCTGGGAGATCCTCCGGCTGCCCGCCAAGAGCCAGGTAATCGGCAGCGTTCTGAATCTCCGTCGGAAGGATGACAGAGTGGACGTCATATAAATGTTGGGCGATTGCTGTCCCATGGCGGCGCTCCACCTCCCGAAATGCCTGACAGATGTCATCCACTACTTTTGAATAGGGCTCTTCAAAATCTTCATTCAACTCGTATGTGGCTTGCAGCCACGCTCCAAAGCCTCCCGCCTGGCCACCAAGGGTTTGTTCCAGGGCGAAAAACTGAAGGGCCCCCTCCGCCAGTTCCCCTGAAAACCGCCTCCTATTTTCCAGGCGTGCCCGCTCTCCCTGGTTCGTATCCATCTTCTGTGTCTGGGCCCTCTCCGAAAATTCCTCTCTCTGCATTACCATTCTCCTTATCCTCCGATGATGCCCCAGATGTAGTTGGGGGCCAGCAGGACGAAGATCAGGCAGACGAACAGGATGGCCGGGCCCGTCCACTCAAATTGTCCGTGCTTCCGATACTCAAAATACGTCAGCGCCAGCTTCACAAAAAACGCAATGGCCAGCACCATGCTCAACGCCGGAAACACTACGCTGTCCACTACAGCCTTGATCTGCTCTGAGGCGTCGCCCCAAGTCTGTTCCACCGCATCCGCCACACTGCCGACCGCCAGGGCTGGGGTGCAGAACAGAGCCGCCAGCAGGTAGAATGCTGTCAGCATAGGCAGGAATCTCTTACGGTTCATCGTTGTTCCTCCTATCGAAAATGGGAGAGCCGACCCAAATCGGGGCGGCTCTCCAGTTTCTGATGCTTCTCAATATCCGGTTCTGGGCAGGGGTTCAGCAGGCTTATAGACCTTGGTCGCCCACCGGGAGGTGGCCATGATCCACTGCCCATCGTGGATGCCGCCCACATCTGTCTGGTTGACGATCTGGCTGCCGCCGGTGAGCCACTGGCTGGCGGTGCAGTACACCACGGGCGCCTCCACCTGCCGGAAGTTGGCCGGCACGATCCCGAACACCACCATGAACTCCGTTGCCTTCTCCCCGGAGGCGAGGCCCAGGGCCGCTGGCGAGGCATCCAGCACATAGTTCTGCTGGGTGCTGAGATTGTCCGCCAGGACCCGGTAGGTATCTCCGCTGAGCGTGGTCTTATAGACGATCTTGTAGCTGCCGGGGACGTTCCAGGTGCCGGTGACGATTTTCTGCAAGTGCGCGAAAGCAGGCAGGCGCTCCCTCCAGTAGAAAGACTCGAGGGATGTGGTGGAGTTGTTGGCGATGTCGGTGAAGTCGTAGCGTAGGGTCTGGCCGGGCATGACCTCCACATAGCCGGTCTTCTTGATGGAGACGTTGGTGTAGAGGCTCTTGTTGGTCATGGCGGCTTTCACGATCTGCCCGGCGTACTCGATCTCCACCTCGATGGGAGTCTTGTCCAGGCCATAGAAATCCGCGGCTTTGGATTCGATCACTTCGTAGCGCGCCAAAGGCAAGGGCTTGGAGACGGCGACACCATTTTTGTCCGTGCGGATGGTATCTACCAGCTTGCCGGTCCGGGCGTTATAAATCTCGAACTCCGTGTTGGGGATGGGCGTCCCGGCGGGCCAGCCATTCATACTGTTATAGTCTGCCGAGGTTTTCGTGATCTGAATCTGACCGGTGATGGGGGTATTCTTCCAGGTGATCTCCGTGGTCTCCCCAGACTTTACATAGACGGTCTTTTTCTCCGTGTCTACGATATAACCTTCGTTTTCCAATTCACGCAAATAAAAGCGGCCACTCTCCAACCCCTCAATGTAAACATAGCCTCGGTCATCCGAGGTGTACTGGCCAATGGGGGTGTTGGTATCATCGTAGAGCAGGAAGGTGACGCCATAAATTCCATCCCCAGTGGCGCTGTCCACCTTATGGAGCAGAATGCCGGAGACGGCCTCATTTTCAATGACCTCCTGGGTGACCTCGCCATCCTTGACGGTGAAATAGTGCCGGGTAGAGTCCAGCTTGAATCCGGAGGGGCTTTCCAGTTCCAGAGCATAATAATCGCCCTCGGCAAGCGGAGCAAACACAGTGCCGGTGTCTCCCGTGGTAACGGTGTCCACTAGGGCGTCATCCGATGCCTTGCGGATCTCAAAAACAGCGTCAGAAAGCCGCTCCGTCTTGTCCGCGGCGTTGACCTTGACCAGCTCCACGCCACCCTCTCTGGCATTCCAGAAGGTCAACGTCTGGACCTCGCCCTCTTTGATGAGGATGCTCTGGGGGCTGCCATCCAGCACAAAGCCCTCCGCTGTTCGGGTCTCCCTGGCGGTGATGGTAGTTCCGGGGGTGAGGCCGGTGATGACCGCACGGCCATCCTCCCCGGTGGTATAGACGCCGTTGTTGGGACCAATGACCGTCCCGGCGCCGTCTGTGACCAGGAACTCCACGCCGGCCAACGGCTCCCGGTCTGTGCCTTTGATGAACTTTTCCAGGACGAGGGTCGTCTCTGGCTCATTGTACACATACAACGTCTGGGTGTCGTTGGGGTGGACCACCACCGTCTGGGTCCGGGTGGCCTCGTCGATGGTGTACCCTGGAATCGAGGCGGTTTCCGTTGCTACGATAGTCCCAACTACCCCTGAAAGGGTGATTTTTCCCTCCCGGTCCGTATAGTAGAGGCCGTTGGAGGAGAGCTGGCCGTTTTCATCCGGGACATAGGACCCATCCGCATAGGTGATCTTGAACTCCACCCCCTCCAGCGGCTCATGGGTGCCGGAGCTGCTCCGCTTGACGATGACCAGATTGCCTGCGGGAGCATTTCTAAATTCGAGGCCAACGGTTTCGCCGCTGCGGATTAGGGCGTACTGGGGGCTGTCGTCCAGCAGATAGCCAGGCTTGGCCCGTACCTCCCGCGCAACCACTGTGGTTCCAGGGATGAGGCCCTCCACCAGAATCTCGCCCGCGCTGTTGGTCACATACCGGCCGTTGTTGGTGCCGATGAAGTTTCCGCTGCTGTCCGTCAGCAGGAACTCGACGTCAGAGAGCGGCTCCCGTTTCTCATCATCCGAGACCTTCGTAATAAGCAAAGACCCCAACGGCGCGTTGCCGAACCGCAGGGTGACCACATCCTGCTCTTTGCCAGAGATATAGACAGTCTGGGGTTCCGAGTCGATGAGGTGGCCGTCCGGGCTTTCCAGTTCCTGACAGATATAGGTGCCCTCTTTTAGCCCCGTGACCGTGAAGGACCCATTTTTCGAGGTCACATATTCGCCAATGACCGTCCCCTCTGTGCCGGAGGTCTCGCCGCTGAGGTAACGCAGCTCGAATCGTGCGCCCTCCAGCGGCAGCTTCGTCGCACTATCGTATTTGTAGACAACAAGCGCACTGAGAGGCGTGTTGTCCACGACCAACTCACGGCTGACGCCGGCCTCCAGGTAGAACTCATAGACGCCGTCATCCTGGATGGAGAATCCTGTCGGACTCTCCTCCTCGACGACCTTGTACCAGCCCCTGTTGACATTGGTGAGCACGATGCGCCCCGAGGAGTCCGTGTAGTACGTCCCCAGGTCATTGATCTCGCCGGTTTCCGTGTTGTCGCTGGCATAATAGATATGGAACTTGGCGTTCTCAAGTGGATCTTTTGTGATGGAATTGCGTTTGATAACTGTGAGCGATGGTTTGACTGCGTTAAAGAAGCGCACCGTCCGGGTGACGCCCGGCTCCAGGAAAATGGTCTGGGGAATCTCGCTGATAATGACGTTGGACGGTACGTTGACCTCCGAAATTTCGTAGCTGCCGGGGTCCACTTCGAGAAATGCTTTGCCGCTGGAATCGGTCTCTACGGTGTCCAGGAAATCCCCGTCGATCTGCCGGACCTGGTAGGTGACTCCCTCAATGGGAGATCTGTCGGCAATATTCCGCTTGACGATCTCCAATCCGGGCCGGGTGTAATCCTCAAACCGTGCCTCGCTGATTTTGCCGGGCCGGAGGGCGATGGTCTGCTCGCTGGCAGTCCGCACGAACGGCTCCGGAACGGACTCCTCACGGACGATATAAACGCCGGCGGGGAGGTCCTCCACCAGGGCGCTCCCATCCGGTCCGGTGGAGACGGAGGTGCTGAAGGCGCAAGTGACGCCCTCGATAGAATAGACGGCGTTTTCCACGGGAGAGCCATCGACAGCCGAGGTCTTGATGACCTTGATGCCGGGCAACTCCTCGTCTCCAACGGTGACGGTGTACTGCTTATCGCCGTCGGTAACGCTGACGTAGACGCTGTGGGGCGTCGGGTCCAAGGCATAGCCCGCCGGGGCCTCCTGCTCTACAAAGGACCACAGGCCCTCGGTGACATCGTGGACCTCGATGTATCCCCCTCCGGAGGTCACATCGCTGCCAACGATTTGGCCGTCCAGGTAGATGTTATAGACGGCCCCGTCCAGGCCCTTGTCGGTACCGGCGATGACCTTCTGGAAGGTGATGTCGCCATCGCCAGCGGGAGGAGGATCATCGTCATCCTGCGGTTCATCATCTGCGATAACCTTACGGCCGCTGTGGTAGGCGAAGAAGGACTGCCGCCCGGAGACACTGGAGGTGGCCAGCACCGCCCACTTGGAACTCTCGTCCTCCACGATGGAGGCGTGGATGCCCTGGGCGGCGTATTCCTCGATCTGCCGCTGGAATTCGGCATCCTCATTGGCCTTCTGGCCCAGCAGCCAGTTGTAATACTCTACATATTGGTCGTAGGTATCAGCGTTGGCGAAGCCGCCAGCGTCGATGTCGCCGCTGGGATCGCCGCCCGCACTCTTATCGCTCTGATTGTCCCAGATGTAGGTCTGAAGTGCCATGAACAGGCTGCCGGGGATTTCACCGGTGTAGTCCGCAATGTAGCTCATCATCCATTTGACGTTCTCTTTGGTGATGGCGTCCATCTCGCCCAGGCCGGTCTCGGCAACAGCGTCATTCCACAGGGCGTCCGCATCCGCTCCGGTGGCGGAGCGGTACATGTAGGACTGGAGAAACGACTCCGTGCCAGAACGGTAAGAGTAGCCCAGGTCCATGCAGTAGAGCTGCCGCCCCGCCGCCGTGGGCGGGCGGTAGGAATAGGTCTGCCCCTGGGAGTTGAGCCGGGTGGTCCAGAGGTTGGGGTCCGTCACCGGCGTAATCCCCACGCCAGTGGATTCTGCCGCCATCGCCACCGTTGGCAGGAGCGAGAGCACTGTCAGCAGAGTCAGAAGCAATGTGACGATTCTCTTTTTCATAAAACCCTTTCTGACCGTGAAAGGTGGGATAGCCCACTCGAAAGGCCGCTTCGGTGTCCTCCTTTCACGGCCTTTTATTTGGATTTCGAGTGTAAAAGGGCACAAAAAAGCAGGCCGTCCATATAGGACGGCCTGCCATTGCCTATGCAAGCAGCACAGACTGGTCGTTGTATTTTGAGCTGTGATATGCTAGAATAATGTCGATTTTTGCGATGAGAGAGGAAAGAAAGGAACTGCCATGTTTTCGCTCAACCCCATGAAGGAACTGTATGAAAGCCCGCTGCCACCTATGGCCCTGACGGACTATGAGGCATTTTCCAAATTCTTAAATCAGGCTTTGCACTGCTGCCACGAGACCGGGCGGGATTTCAATGTCTATCTGGACTGGGCCATCCGTGCTCTGGCCTCCAGCATGGCCGCGGACAGCGCCGCCAGGATCTTCCTGCCAAAGACCAGAACAGCTCCGTTTTCCTTGGACGATTTGATCCCACTGTCTGAGATCCCCTCCAAGGGGACCGTGCGGGTAGATTTGACGAAGAGCTATGTGGTGGCTCCAATCTGGAACAACACGGATCTTGTGGATGCCGTAAAGGCTTTCTCCGACAGCGGCTTTGAGAATGCGCAGATCGACCAGGTCTTTGGCGGGGCGTACATCCAGGAGCTGAAGCTGGCCATCATCGACTCACCTTCTGATGTGGATGTTCCGTACATTCTCTCCCAGTGGGATCGAGGCAGTATCCAAATGAATGCCTATTCGCTCAAGGACCTCACCAAGGTCCTCTCCACGGACGGAGAGAAGTGGTATCTGCAGGAAGAGGACGGCGAAACAGAATTGCCGGTCCTGGAGCCCCGTATGGCGATCCTCTACAACTGCGGTGCCAGGAGGTTCTGCAAAGATTGATCGAACAAAAAGCAGGCGGCTGCCTGCTTTCTGTTTTATTCTACAGGGTTGTCCACCCAAGTGACGTGATACCCTTCATAAGCGAATATCTGAACGCAGTACCAGCAATCTTCTCCAGCGGCATTCATACCTCGGGCAAGGCCCACGCCAATCTCGGACAGCCCATCATTGAGAATGTTCTTCAGATGTCCGCTGGATGCCGCCCAGTCATCCACAACCACTTCCGCCAGTCCTTTGCCCAACTCCGCCAGCCGGCGGTCCGCGATCCTGTGAATGTTCTCTGCGGTATAGGGACAGTTGCTGACGGTTGACCGGTCAGAGCCATCAGGCCGGATGTGGGAGTAGGTGCCGGTGGCAGCCATTTCATCAGCTCGGACCTGGGCCGCCTGTGTCAGCATGACGTCGGTTTCCAAGTCCGCTAGGCCAGCCTCCTGACGGAGCTGGTTGGTTCTATCAACGATTTCCTGCCGCATGGATGAGATATCCGAGGCAGGTACCGATTGCTCATCGCGTGTCGGCGCCACGCCGGTGTAGGGGGCGCCCGTGTCCACCTGGACGCCGTTGTCCCAATAGACGTTGAATCCCACCTGCCTGCCGGCGTCCCGCAGCTTCACATAGTTGGACCCATTGATGTTGTATGCCTCCATCTTCACCTGCTGTCCATCCACATAGATGGGCTGCCTGGTGGGCACCGCAACGATACCCGCTGCCGCAGCGCCGCCGCAGAACGTCGCACCCAATGCCATGCCGGTGAGCAGCAGTCCCATCTTCTTTCCTCTGTTGTTCATAGCGATATCCCCCTCTTCAGCTTTGGCCAATAGCGTACCGGTTTTTGCAACTTCGGATCATGGGCCGCGGATACCCGCCACAGACTGCGGGTCTGATGGGTCAGATAGACCACCTGGTTCAGCAGATCCTCCGCCTGCATATATTGGGCGTCCTGTACGCCGGTCTTGCAGACGATCACCGGTCGGCCTCCCAGCAGGCGCTGGACCTGTCCGTGATCCAGCAGGACACGGCCCTCCGGCACCTGCAGGTCCACATCCTCATCCGGATGGATTTCGAGGAACTCTTCCACGGTCATGGGGAGTCCCTCTTGCCTGTGGCACCATGATACGCCAAGAAAATGTGGAAAGCTATTGACCAAAACGCAGAAGGAATCGCTCGATCATACAGCAGTTTGTCCATCACGCCTCCACCGCCTGGACGCACCAGCGGTAGGTACGCTGATCCCGGACGCAGGTGTACAGGGTCAGGCGGTTCTCCGCGGAGGGGGATAGCTCGCTCCGATCCGTCTCGCTGATCTTCTCCACGGAGACCACCTTGTAGGTCCGGGTCCCCAGTTTGGTGGCCAGTGTGATTCGGTCTCCGATATCCAGGGTATGGATCTCACCGAAGTAGTCGTTGGTACCCCTATTGTGGGCCGCCAGGGCTATGTTGCCGTTCCAGATGCTGGTTTCCTCAAAGTGCCCCACCCCGCGGGCCAGAGTTTTGCTGCCCGTGCCCTGGTACACCTTGACGTTCAGGTCGACAGCTGGGATCTTGAGGGTCGCCAGATATCCGCCGCTGTAGTAGAGATCACTTGTCACTTCCGTGAAGCCGGTGGACGAAGATACCGTGGACCCGCTGCTGGAGGCGGAGGTCCCCGGTGTCACCACCGCGGCAGAACCGCCGTTGATGACCGCCCCGGTGACTGCCTGTCCTCCCGGTGCCAGGTTGGGGGTGAGGTATGTGCCAGTGTTCAGCGCGTATGCGCTGGGACTGCCAAAGGCCGGTGGGATCCGGGCGGCGTTCTTGCTGCGGTCCTCATTTTTTGCCGCGCCGCCGTCTGCCGTGATGACAGGTTCGATGGAAGTGGGATCTCCGTACTCCGGATCGCCCGGCGCGGCGATGGTATAGTCCAGGGCTCCTGCGGGGAATGCCAGACAGGCGGCCAGACAAAGGCTCACAAGGCTTGTAATGACTCGTTTCATGAAAACTCCTCCTCGCATATTTCCCATGCTTTCTTCTCACACTTCATTCTCCTCCACCGGCTCGTGTTCCCGGCGGTGCCGGATGAACAGCGCCGCCCCGGCCACGGCACCCACCAGGGCCACCATGCCGATGGGCACCAGCAGCACAGCCCAGCTGAAGGCCGCCGCTGCGGGCACTTCCTCCACCGGCTGGAGGGGTGTGCCCTCGAAGATGGCCACATAGCGGACACGGTCCAGATTGATTTTGCCAACAGTGCCGGTATAGTCGGCGGTGACGGTGTAACCCTTCACATAGCTGCTGGTAGCACTGCCGGTGTAGGTGGCCACGGCAGTAAAGCGGTCACCCAGGGCGTAGCCGTCCAGGGTTGCTGTGTTGTCCGTCTGCCAGTTGATGGTCTGGAGGGTCAGGGTCCGTCCATTGTCCTGGATGGTCTTGGGGATGTTGGAAGTGTCCTGATTGGCCAGGTTGGGATAGGACCTGGTGGCGGAGATCTCCCGGGTGCTGCTGCCGTAGCCGGAGACTTCCACCTGGACTGTGTCCAGCTGGAGAGACAGGGTGCCCATGTAGCCGTCCTCCGTGATGAACTCCTTCTCCTGAGGCAGCAGTGCCAGGATGGAGGCCATGTCCTTATTGGCGCTCTGGAGGCTGACTGTCTCCGTGTGCTGCCGTTCGTCATGCTCCGGCAGCTCCTGTCGCAGCAGGTCTGTCAGGGTGTAGTGGAAACCATCCTGTTCGAAATCGGACCGGGGGATGCCCGTGGGGTCATCCTCCGGCCCCAGGTCGTAGAGCTTTCGCAGCTCGGTACCATCCTCACTCTGGGTGATAGCAGTAGGGTAGCAGACCTCCACCTCGTCTGCTCCTGCGGCCAGGGCTGTGGGGGCCAGTGTCATCGTCAGGCACAACACAGCGGCGCATAGCATCATTGCTCGTCTCATCTTCGTTCTCCTCTCCATTGTTTCATTTCTCCCAGCCCGCCTATCTTGGGGCCGGACTGTACTTGCTGCTCCGCTTTGGGCAGGTAGGTCCTGGTATTGAGCTGCATAGAACTCTGTTCATGACTGTATTCTATACGTTCTACCTCTCTTTCTCGCTGTTCCAAAGTGCGGCGCATCAATACGTCGTATTCCCAGGGCAGTGTCTCCAGTAGGATATAAGCGCCCTGTTCCGTGAGTCCATCTGCCTGACAGCGAAGCACCAGGGGATATCCAGCCCTCTTCCACTGGCGTAAAAAGGCCGGCTGTTTCCAGCCGACGCCAACGATATACACCCAGCGGAGCGCGGTCTCCTGTCCGCTCTCGCCGCTCAACCACAGATACTTGTCCCGCAGGTCCCGCCGCAGTCTATCTCTGGATGGGACGGGTGTCACCACGCTCCCGGAGAGCTGATAGCGAAGGTTCAAAGCGGAGATACAGTCTTCTGCCGCAGCCGTCGCCTCTGGTATCTCCGCCCATAGCGGCAGTAGTTCCGGGCTGGCCGCCTGAACGTCCTCCCATGCTGTCTCCGCGGGGTATATCAGGACGTGCCGTGCCAGCTCCAGAACATGGATACCATCTGTCATCCCTAGGCTCTTTGCCTGGCGGGAGGGGAGCGCACGGTACCTGGCCAGCGCCTCCTGCAGCGATGGAAACCGCTCCATGGTCCACCCTTTGTGAAAAGTACGCTTGGGCGGGAGGCGCAGGTCATCAATGATGTAATACTGCATCGCAATCTCCTGTCACTTCATGGACATTCCGCCTTGGCCAGGCGTCTTGATTTTCTGACTCTCCTGCAGCTCTTTTTGAAGGCATCGGATCGCATCGTTCACCTGTTCCATTTGATCCGCCTCCTGCTCCTGGGCCAGATGGTCCCGCATCTGGTCCAGCGGGTCAAACAGGGAGAGTAGAAATATCAACTGTTCATCTGAATACAGCTCCATATCCTTGAGCAGAGCATCCCGACACATCCACACTGCGGACACATCCGCTATCTGGTCGATGACTTCAGAGACGGAAAGCGTTTGGAGCGACATCTCATATCTGTCCCATGCAAGGTTGATCCGCATGGCAAGGGCTTGCTCCTTTTCGGAGCGACTCATCTGCTGTAATTTGTTCAGTTTCAGTTCCTGAAGTTTTTCCCTTGCCCAGTCTGGCAGAAACTCTTCCTTCAGCACACCAGTGAAGTCGGTCCGGTTCCAGCGGGCCATTTCTTCATCATTCAGGCAGGTGCAGCGGATAGATCTTCCAATGGCGGTGGGGCTGCACCCAAAGCCGTCATGGGCGTACCAGAGCTGATTTTCAGGCTTCCAGCAGGACTCTTTCAGAGTATCCGGAGAAAGCACCAGCACCTTTCCCTCGTAGTCCAGTTTCTCGAAAGAGTCTGGCTCACATTGATTAGGGCTGAAGAGCCCAAAGCCTGATACGCGGCACGGTACTGATCTACCACACCATTCAGCACAGCGGAACGGATTGGCACCACAAAGTTGAGATTGTGGGATTTGTCTGGTGGGATATAGATTCGACTGGCCCACTCTTTATTCTCAGAACTGTACTGGCCACCCCATTCCAACTGCTGTATCGTGTTAGCCAGCACCCAAGCTGTTCGTTTATAGCCGAACTCCTGGATAACTTTGGCCAGACAGTCTCCGTCCAGATGGGCACCGTCGTAATGCTGCCAGACGGCTTTCCGAATGGCATCCTTGCAGTCCATGTTGCTCAGGTAACTGGCCCGCCATAGAGACTCTTCTCCCCGTTGGCGGGCATACTCTGCGGAATATGGGTAGAGATATGCTTCATTCATCTCTGCCATCCTCCATAGCAAGGAGGCTCCGGAGGCCCTCCAAGTTGATACAAAAGTCCTCCAGCGTGTCGATCTCATCCTCGTCGAATGCATTCAGAGGATCATCTTCCTCTTGCAGGCTGGCCATCTCGTCGCTTTTTTTCGCCAGTTGTTCCGCCATGGACGTGACGATCTCATCCAGGAAAGCAATCACCTTGACAATTTCCCTAGTAGAGAGCGAATCACGTGCCAGAAGAATGCAGCCCTCTTCCGCACGGAGCACCAACGCCTCCGCGTCTGCGAGACCGGCGATCTGCATAGCAGGGAAGGGGATCTTCTGGGCTTTGCTGTCGGGCTTACGGTGCAGTGTAAATTTCATGGTTATCTTCCTCCTAAAGAGTTTTCAGCGTGTGAGTTGGGATGTTAACTGGGACCAGGACCCATTTCTCATCCATCTCACGTTCAAACAGGTCCAGCTGCTGGTCCATGAGAGGCCTGGGATCGTAGTTGGTGATGATCAGTTCTTTGTAAATTGCCCCACGTTCCTTTTTCAGCGGATTTTCCCGGACCAGGGAGAAGATGAAAAAGTCCTTCCGATACAACTCCCAGGCCAAGGGGCAGTTATTGTAAGAGATGATGGCATATCCCGGATACTTCAAGAGAAGGTCCCGTAACAGGGTGTGGTTCTGCTTGGGAAATTCGGCAGGGTATGTTCGCTCCGCTTTCACATAGGGCGGGTCCGCATAGACCACCTCATTGGGATTTTCCCTCTCGCCGATCAGCTCCAGAGCGTCCCGATTCTCCAGGAAGATGCTCTCAATCCGTCGGCTGACTTCAGGGAATCGCTTGATGATGGGCTCCACACGCAGTGTCTTGACCGCCACGGAATTCCCGGTTCCGCTATAGCTGCCGTACTGACGCAGCAGGAACGCCGCCGCCCGAACCACATCAAACAGCTTTGCCCGATCATTCAGCACCTTCAACAGCTCTTCCGCCTGTTCCTGCGTGAAGCAGGCGCGGTCCTGAAGGACCAGCTTTTCCTCCTCGATGTGTTTGAAGTAGTCCGCCTCATGTGCCGCAATATTCCGGTATAACTGAAAGGGTTCCCGGCCATGGACTGGGAGGAATCTCAGCTCCCGCGCTAGGGCGTGCTGATTTTCCTTGATACAGCAGAACACATTGAACAGATCGTTGTCCACGTCGTTGTAGATATCCAGCCGCCCCTTCTTCGGCTTCAGCGCCAGACTCAGGGCGGCGCTGCCGCCGAAGACCTCCAGAAACGTCTCCACATGGGGTGGTATCATAGGGGCGATGAATGGGACCAACTTCACCTTGTTGCCTGGCCACGGGAAAAACGGTCTAGCGATGGCAGCCACCTCCCACATCCGAAAGCAGCTTTCCCTCCATGCCGCGCAGCAGGCCCTGCCGGGCGGCTTCCAGGCCGCGGATCATCCGGGCCAGGTGCTCTTCGGTTTCCCGGGCCTCCCCGAAGGTCCTGATATAGAAATATCCGTCCCGGCCGCTGCCGATGGGATACCCCTCCTGCCGCAGATGGTTTACCATCTCGTGCAGCCTGGATTCGCTGACGCCCAGGATGTCTCTGAGTCTCCTGCCTGGTGCTGCATGCTGCCTGCCGGGACACGCACCTTTCAGGTATGCCAACAGTTGTTCTTCTTTTCGCATGATCGCTCCCTTCCGGGATCCGCTTTCCCGAAAATGGGCGCAAAAAAAGAAGGGGCCGCTGTCCCTTTCAGGAAAACGGCCCATATTTCGTATTTGATTTTACATGGTCATATCCCAATCATGCCTGGGCGGCGCGGGCATCCGCAGATGCTGGAACTCCCGGTCATTTCGCCGGATGTAGGCGGTCTCTGATACATTGAGCCGGTATCCCTGCTGTTCCAGAAGGGCTTCTCCGAGTCCAACTGTATCCATACAGTCCCGCAGGAGGGGGTTCTTGAACCCTCCTCGCTTCTCCAGCTCCCGCTTTCCGAAAGCTCCCACATCGTCCGCTCGCATGAAATCATAGCAATGCAGATTCTGAGCGATGTCCAGTGCCTCCTGGAGCCGGTGGCAGTTCTCATACTCCAGTGCAGCCGTGAATTTTTCCATAAAGTCCGGCATTCCTTGCCCTTGCTCTTCCAGCAGGAAGCCCAGATCGTTGCCATCTCGGATGAGGTCATTTAAGTCGTCGTACTCATCCTGAAGAATGGTGATTCCCGGAAGAGAGCAGCGCACCTCCAGCAAATCACATTCTTGGATGGTCTCTGCCTTCAGCTCCCGTAAGGCTAAGGCGATCTCGCCCAGTCGGCTATCTGGCTCTGCGAAGGCATGGTCTGGCAGGCAGGCCCAGGCTCCCTTGGGCACGGCGGGAGCCGCCAGACGAAGCCGCAGGCTCCAGTCCGTCTCCTGCACTTTGTCCAGATTCGTGCCATCGTAGGTCTGCTTCGGTTCCCGGCCGGGGAGCACCACAAAGCAGTCGCCGATGAAGACGCCTGGGTGCAGCTCTTCATACCGGAAGCCGATCTGCTGCAGGTTCGCATAGGGGAGCACCGCCTCCGGCATCTCCGCTTCATAGCGCAGGTAGTATTCCCCCAGCTTTTCGTAGCCTCCCGCGGGGCAGAGTACCTGATAGTCTGAGAGGGAGAGCAGGCAGTTGATGGTCTCTGTGGTCTCTTTCCGATCCAGCTTCAGCACTGCCAGCAGCAGTTCATCTCCCTCTTTTCCAGAGACTTCTCTCAGCCGTCCGGTCGTCAGCATCATTGCGGCCAGCTGATATGCCTCCCGGGCAGAGAGGGTCTTCAACCGATCCAGAAGCCACTGCTTCTCAATGTCATTTGCGGGCTGTCCAAACGGTTTTCCCTCGATTTTGTCCATGTCGATCACCTCATCTCCATACCGCCACGCTGAAACTGCGTCTGCTGCGCCTGCTCCTGCCGGAAGCAGGGGAGAGGACCACCGTCCTTCCGGCGGATCAGGCCATAGTCCGTAATGGCTGCGTCACCCTGCTCCAGCCATTTCTGCCCGATCCAGGCCGCCTGGGGCGTCTGGAACAGATCCTCCGGCAAGTCCGGGTACTTCTCCCGCAAAATCACTTCCGTGTAATCCCAAGGCTCTGCGATCTCAGGGCGGAGTTCATACTGGTCCAATTCTTTTGCCAATTCGATTGCCTGCTCCAAGTTCGGGTTACCACTGGCATCCAACAGTGCTTTGTACTTAGTAAAGGATGCGGTATCCCAAACACGCTGCCTTTGAGACAGCATCTGGGCAAATACATTGACCTGTTCAATTCCTCCCTCATCCTCTATCGCATCATTGATGGACCCTCGCAGGGATGGGATCCGACAGTCCACGCAGTGGAAAGCACATTCTTTCATCGACGCCGCATCCACAGTCTCTACCGCATTCCAGATCGCGTCATCCACCGCGGGGAGATCCAGGGTTGCAGTCAGATCATTGTCGTAAGCAGGGTCATTAAAGAATCCCTTCCGCACTTCCAACACAACAGGGGCACCGGTGCGGTTAAAGTACGGCATGATCTCCTTGCGGTTGTAAACTTCTTTGAAGTCCCCACCTGGCTCCACATAGCCCCGGCGAGTATACACCCCGCCGTGATCTTCCTGATACTGCTTCCCGAATACCTCCAGCAGATCCTTTCGATATGCGCTGCCGTCCTCGGTGGTATCCAACAGTGTCATGGCCTCCTGCGTCAGCATCCCGCTCTCGTACAAAAGCGCCCCAAGTTGCTGATTGTTGAAAACATGGGGCGCCAAGAGGCAGATATCCGCATTGTAGGTCAGGTTGATCAGGCGGGGCAGAGGGATGGGGCCGATGTGCCGTCCGCCCTCGATTTGGAGCAGGCCGTCCAGGCCCATACGGTCGTCCTCACTCAGCATGGCCAGCCGCTGGGCCAGGAGGTTCAATTCATACAGGTTGACGTTGTCGCCGATCATCCCACGCTGGATGCCGGGATATTCAATTTTGGTCAGCTCATTATGACAGTCTCTGGCATCCTTGATCCGGGCTTTCTCCAGGGCGTCGTGAAACTCTGCCCAGGTAGCCGGCATCTCCAGCGCAGTGGCTGTCTCGTACCCCTTTGAGGTCTTGTTGCTGATCTCCACTTCGAAGATTCTTTCAGTCAAGAGTCATCCCTCCTATCTGCTCTTTTCGCTGAATTTCATAGTTCTTGGGATCAGCGCCCGGGACATCCCAGCCCGCCATGGAACCGATCTCCATGGCCATCCGCTGGGCGGGGGTGACCCCCATCCTCTCGTTGAGCCTGTCCGCCTCTTCTACATTCCGCTCTTTATCGCCGGTTTCCCATTCGGAGGGATAGTAGCCGGACTCGCCCCGCCTGATGCAGATGAGCTGGCCAGTGGTCTGCAAAGTGGAGAAGCACAGCTCCGGCAGCCCTTTGGCGATTTGGGGGACAAACTGTTCCTGTTCGGTCTGGATGCTCCAGTCATCTGAATTCCAGAGATGGACATACAGCTCTCCACCATCCACTTTGATCTCCCGCTGTTCAAAGCCCTCGCCCCAGCCATCTGATGCCTGGCCGCTGATAAAGTCCTTGAGCCTGGTCAGCTCTCCAGAAGTGAGTTCACCCACTACCTGACATTCCGCTACACCCCAGAGACAGCCATCCCGAACTTCCACCGTGAATTCTGCGGAGCGGACTTTGGCGTTCAGACTGTCCTGCTCCCCGTACCAGTGCATGAGGCCACGTTCCCGTTCCTCCGGCATCCGGTTTTTGACGAGGGCACCGAGAATCTGATCCTCGTATTCCGTGAGTGTCCGATCATCCCACCGCTCTCCCTCTTCGGAGGAATCCCCCCACTCGTCCCGAGGGTAGAAGTCGGCAGTTAAAGGCATATAGAGCTTCAACAGGGCTGGTTCCGGGGGCAGGACCGTGAAACGGTCCGCTCCAATGACCAGCGCCAAACTACGGCCTTTGTCCCAGGAAATCTGGAACTGTCCCGCATCGTCAATGTAATCCAGGGTCCCCATGGAGCCAGGTGGGATAGGGGCTGGGTCGCTGCCTATCTCTCTGAGCTGAATGCGGCTGCCCGCAGGGTATTGCTCCCGTAGAAAGTCCAGCCACTCTTTTGCAATTTTCATACTTCACATCCTCCTTGATCAAGCCAGCTCCACAGCTCCGGGCGTTTGAATTTCATTTCTGTATTCATTTACCAAGACCTCCGAATGTTATTTCTCGATTGGTGCGCCGCGGATTTTCTTCACCGACGAAGTCCCAGAGAATATCATCCACGGCCTCCCGCACTGATGGGTCATCCGTCAGGGTCTCATGCCGGAAGCCGGTGGTGTTCCGGTAAGGCAGTTCTTCTTGAATGGTTCGAAGATATTCCTGCGGATCTGTGAACTCTTGTTGCTCACCGTTGGCATAGGTCACCCGGCCCACCAGCCGCTCCCGCTGCCGCATCTGCTGTTCTCTCAGGTCATAACAGTACAGATATCCTTGGTAGTCTCCAGGCCGTGGGGTACAGCGCAGGCAGAAGCGGTAGTGCTCAGTCTCCGCGATATAGCCGTAGACACGGTCATTCGTCGAGATCTCTCCACCGTGCGTCCAGCAGTAGGAACTCATCGCAGACAGGCTCTGGAGCGGTCCATTCCGCCGCAGTGTATCCACGATTTGCTGAAGTTCTCTCTTAAACTCTGGGGTATTAAACTGGTCTGAATTGTGAGGCCACCATGTGGACCAGAAGCTCTTGCCGCCTGAGCCGAAATCTATCCGAAGATGTCCTACTGTCCCCAGGACCTCGTCCTGTTTCTCGTCTGAATAGAACAAACCCGCCTCCTCTTGGGAAGCGGGTTTCAATGCAACAGAATATTCTACCGCCGGATTATTACGATCCTTCATCTCTTTCACCTCACATTCTGTGAACACAAGCAATACCACATCTCCCCTCAAAAGTCTACTGAAATATCCGTGGACTCGTCACATGGTCCAAGGAAAAGAGACCGCTCTGCGCCTTTCGACAGCCGCGGTCTCTTTTGTCAATATACTCTTTTCGGCGGGGGAACTTGCACAGCTTATAGGTACGTAAAGAAGTCCGCTGTTAAGCAGCAGATCTCGCCTTTTTGGCCCTTTCCCCAGTACCAGTAATAGACGCCACTCGGAACCGTAAAAAGGGCAGCTGAATAATCACCATTCGGAGCGATCCCTGCTGCGCAGTTGATGCCCCATCGTTCCAGATTCTCCTCCAGAAGTTCATCAAGGGCAGTCTCGTAATCCAACTCAAAGGAATTAGAGCGCATACAGGACTCTCTGAAAAACCGGCCGTCCATCAATCCCGTCGTTGACTCATTTACGACATAGCCACAGTTCCTGCGGCTGGACTGCTCGGCGTCACATATGGTCTTGGCTGCCGTGAAGGTAACGGGTGGCTGATCTGTGAAACGGATCTCTGCAAACGCAAGTGTGCGGTCCTCTCCTGCATGAGCGGAATATGCGAATACAGGATATATGCCGGGAGAGACCTTTTGCTGAAATGCCTTCCGCTTGAAATCGGCGATTTCAAACCGCAGCGTTGGATCTGCCATCACGATCTCACCTGTCGGAAGACTGATAAGGCCGATGTCGTGGCTTCTGATAACAGCCTTGCCATACCGGTTCTGCAAGATTGCGCCGTCCACGGTGTGTATGATCTTTAGATTGTTCCGTGCATCCATATCAAAATCCTTCTGACAGTAACAAAACAGGTATTCCGAAAAGATGATCTTCGTTTGCAGCAGAGTCAGGCATCTTGCCAACACCAAAACGGCTCATGATTTCTGCTTCCTATTGTACGTCATTCGCCATAGATCTTCAATCTTCTTTTCAATATCACTCGCCGCCCATCTTCATACTGGGATTTCTCTTTTGCCAGAAACTCTGATTCATTTGCCTCTCCGACAGATTTCGGTCCATGATCGAACGGATTTCCGACTTTGACCCCAGATATGCTACATAGCCCCGGTCCCCAAAATGGCCGCCTTCCTCCTGGATGCGGTACTGGCCATATTTCTGATAGTCGATGTACGCTTCCAATTTGGGATCAACGTCTAAATTCTTGGACTCCTTAATCAGGAACCAGCCATACTCTTCCGCCGAGCTGATGTCCGGCACCACAGTAAAATCACGAAGTTCTTCTGCCAGATACAGGATTTCCTCCGGTGTCTCCGGCCAAACAGTATCAAAGACTGTATGGAAGTCCTCAAGCGCCTGTCCATCGAACTTTTGCAGGCATCGGGTCAGTGCGTTCAGTGTTTCCAGGTGTTTATTCAAGGGATACTCATCCTCGAAGACACCACGGACCGCCTCGCTGATTTCGGAAGTGTCCAGCATCGCCACACACTGTTCAGGCCGTTCGGCACCCAATCTCCGCAGGGTCCGAGCGATTTTGCTCTCCGCGCATGGGAAATACAGCGTTTCTTGCTCCATAGGATGGTCTGGGAGCGAGAGTATCACAGAGGCCAGGCAGCTCTCGTAGAAATACTCCGGAAAGTGGCGGCCATCATAAAGCTGTGAGAGCTTCATGCCATTGTCATACACAACGCCATAGGGCGTGATTGTTCTACCTCCACCCTCGATCAAAAGCAACGCTGTTTCATATCCATCCAGATTTTCCAGTTCCTCCGCTCTGGCGGTGCCGCCGTTCAGATCCATATAGTGATTCTGGCCGATTTCCTCCAAATCGGAAAAATCCGTGATGATGGTAACCTGCTGACAGGAAAAGGTCAGGTTGATGAGATCCACGATCCCATGGCAGCCACAGCTGACTGCCGCCCCCTGGAATTTTGCCATCTCACGATCATCGAAGCTGTCCAGCCGCTTGGTCAGATAATCCAATTCATCCACTGTCACGTTACATCCAACCAACTGCTGCAGGATGGAGGGGGCGTGCTGGATTTCCCGGATAAAGCAGTCCCGCTCGATTGGGTTTCCAATCTCCATTTTCCCCAGCAGTTCCAGGCAGCGGCCGTATTCATTTTCTCCAATAGGGAATGGGATGGTCACCTCTCCATACTCAGGGTGCTGCGCGTTGCTCAGTATGGCTTGCATTTTGTTTTACCTCCAGTTCCTCCCAGTCGCAGGACCACAGATCCGTAGTGGTCAATTAGTAGGGCGTCCAGAATCAACGCCAATGTGAGATTATCCACAAGGTCCTCATCGCATAACTCGGGGATCGTGATGGTCCACCGTCTCTGGCTGATTCCCCGTGCGGCCTGATACAGTGCATATTCCTGTCCGCTGAGTCCATGCAGCACACGCCATTCATGTAAAGCCGTTGGCCATAGGTCAAAGAGATTTGGAGCGCCCCACCGCCGGAGCGGCTCGGTGGCAGTCATCAGATACATAGCAGCCAAACGACGATTTCCGTCATCACGTTTCCAATGGCTGGCCAAGTATGTGGAATAGACCTGTAGGCGGGCAGCGTGACCCTCGTTGTAGTAGGCGACCGCCTTTTTTCCTGAGAGTACCTTTCGAATCCGATCTCCGAGCAGCCCGTCCATCCAGTGCTTATAGAATTCGGATGCCAGAACAACATATGTGACCACGCCGGCTTCCGCCCGTTCTTCCAGCCAGGGACATACCCGCAGGGTGTCACGTTTTTTACGATATTCCGTACAGTTTTTGCAGTCCACATCATCTGGACGGTATCGGAACCGGCAGAGGATCATCTGGCTGCCACCGCGAGGCGTGAAATTCGGCGGTGTCATCATCTGCTGTTCCAATCCTGCCAGAGGGGTATCCTTGAAAAAATACTTTGTCATGTCGTCCTTTCCGGCCCAGTTTCCGAAAAGGGGCGCCAAAAAGGCCGCTCCCTCTTTCGGGATCACGGCCTTATCCTCTCTTTGATTTATATTTTAGGTGTCGAAGGACTCTCTGATTATGTTCTATTTCCCCTTTGTTTAGGAGAAACTCGAAATAGTGTGCTTTTTCACTTACTTTTTTCTGAGAAAATGTGATAATACTTGGTTGAATTCGTCGGAAAAACGTATTACAATTTTTGTAAATTACAGTGGCGGTGATTTCAATGAAGCGTAATGCGATTTCTGATTTAATCAACTGGAAAAACGGTGCGGACCGCAAGCCGCTGGTCATGCGCGGCGCACGGCAAGTGGGCAAGACCTGGCTGATGCGGGAGTTTGGGCAGAGCTGCTACAGTGGCTTTGTCTATTTCAACTTTGATGAAGAAGACGAATTGAAGTCTATTTTTGAGACCAACAAGAACCCGCAGCGCATTGTTGAATTGCTTTCCCTCATTGCCGGAGAAAAAATTCTCCCCGGGGAGACGCTGATCATTTTTGACGAGATCCAGGAATGCCCGGAGGCGTTGAATTCGCTTAAATACTTCAAGGAGAAAGCCAATGAATACCATGTCATTGCGGCAGGAAGCCTGCTTGGAACACTGCTTGCTCAACCGAAGTCCTATCCGGTGGGCATGGTCAACTTGCTGGACCTCTATCCACTGACCTTTGATGAGTTTCTGGAAGCCACAGACGAGGCACTCTATGCCTATTACGAGAGCATCCATAAGGATCAGCAGATCGAGGAAATTTTTCACAACCGCCTGCTGGAAGCCTACAACAACTACCTGATCATTGGCGGGATGCCGGAGTGCGTTGCCTCCTGGGTGAAGGAAAAAGATCCGGCCAAAATTTCCCAAATTCAAAGAGAATTGATCGAAATCTATGAAAACGACTTCTCTAAGCACAATGGCAAGGTCAATAGCGGGCGGATCTTGATGGTATTCCGCAGCATCGTCTCCCAGCTTGCCAAGTCCAATGAGAAGTTCATATACGGTGCTGTACGGCAAGGCGGCAGAGCTCGTGATTTTGAAAAGGCGATTGAGTGGCTGGTCTCGGCGGGAATCTTGAACCGAATCTATAACGTCTCCAAAATGGAGCATCCCCTCTCCGCCTTTGACAAGCTGGATCAATTCAAGCTCTTCTTGTTTGATACCGGCCTGCTCAAGCACATGGCGGGCATTGACAACAGCGCAATTCTTCTGAAGGCTGATTACCAATTCAAGGGGCCGCTCACGGAGAACTACGTCCTGCAGCAGTTCCGAGGACAATTTGCAGTGGAACCACGATACTATTCTGACAAAAACGGAGAGATCGACTTCCTTCTGCAGCATGGGATGGACATCATTCCTGTCGAGGCAAAGGGCGGCGAGGAAAAATCCGCCCCGTCCTTTAAGCGGTACATCGCTGAGCGTCACCCCAAATATGCCATCCGCTTTTCGAAGAGAGGGTACCGCAAGGACGGAGCCATTACCAATATTCCGCTGTACCTGGTCAGAAAAACAAGAGAGCTGCTATAACCAGAAATTAGATCGTTATCGTAAGCGGCCCTCAACCGTTGCCCTTCATCCTTGATCGATATGGGCATCGTGGCCAAGCACGTGAAGTCGGATGTAGACGGTGTCTGCATTGCTGAACCCGACAAGATCGCCTGCCGCCGCCTCTTGTAGAATTACTGTCCCCTGCCGGACTGCTGTCGTGTGAGCCAGGGCATCGAGTTTTACTCCAGGTGATGTAGGCTCAGAGAAAACTTTGTCTGAGATTCGGAAACAGGAGAGTTCGCCATGTTCTGCTAAAGAGGGCGGCGCCTATGTGACGGCGACCGGGAAACCGCGGAAGCTGGACGAGTCTGCTGGTGTTCTGGTGCTGGAGGATAGGGCGCGGATTCCCATCCGGTGCCGGGTCTCGCTGGAGGGGGATTTCCTTTACGGTCCATCCGGCGGTCCCTCCCCCAGCAGAGGAACCCGTGGCTGGGGTACGGACAACCCCGGCAGCGCTGGTACCGGGAGCAGATGACTTGCTCCGGCGAGTCCCAAGGAAAGGCCGGGGCATAGGGTGGTTTCTTCAGGTAATGCAGGCTCATAGATTCTCTCCTTAATTTAAATAGAAAAAGCCGGAGCATTGCTGCTCCGGTAATTTTTTACTTTTATGAAACTCTCTCACCCATTAAAAGTGGTAATTTTTTTCTCGTCATGTACACAGACATGCAACAGCGGACGGATTTCCAGCATATATATAAAATCAAAATAAATTAATTAAATATTTTCATTTTTTTGCTTGCATTTCTTGTTATCTGTGGTTATACTACAGTCAAGGAGGAAGGGTATATGCTGATAGAGTTTAAGTTTTCAAACTACCGGTCGTTCCGAGACGAGGCGGTCCTTTCTATGGAAGCAACTGGCCTGGGGACATTTCGCAAGAGTCTGATCGAGTATAGACCTGCTGGAAAGTCCACAAACCATCCAATCCATCTTCTTCCCGCTGCCGCGATCTATGGAAAGAACGGCGGCGGCAAGAGCAATGTGATTCGGGCATTCTGGTTGGCGGTTCAATTTATTCGGAATGCCCAGCGGACGCAGCATGAAAAAGCCCCCATCCCTGTACGGCCCTTTTTGCTGGATGATACCTCTGCCGCAGAACCGACGCGATTTGAATTTACCTATGTGGATCAAGGAATCAAGTATATTTACGGTTTTGCCGCAACCAAAGAGCGCGTGGAGGAGGAATACCTTTATCATGCGCCGAAAGGCCAACGTTCTCTGGTGTTCTCCCGCACCGGCCAGGAGTTCCACTTCCCTACAAACAACCTGAAAAGAAGACGGGAACTGATCGGGGAGGCGGTGGCAGCCAACCAGCTCTACTTTGCGGTGGCCTGCACGATGAATGAGCAGGCCTGTGTCGGCGCCATGCGCTGGTTCCGGGAATGCGTCCGATTTTCCCGGGGGTATGCTGACTTTCCGAAGCACCTGTTGGAGTATTCAGAAGATTCCAATATGCTCCAGGCCATCTCTGACTATGCCAAGGCGGCCGATGTGGGCATCCGGGATATGCAGTTTGATATCAAAAACCAGGAGTTTCCCAGCCCGCAGGACCTCCCTGAAAACGTGCCGGAGGGGATCAAGGCTGCCCTGGCGCAGTTCATGCAGGCCCTTTCCGACGCGTCTCCGGATTCAGAGCAGAAACTGCGGATGGGAGAGATCCGGGCTACGTCTTATCACCAGGGAATCAATCGAGCTGGTAAAGAAAGTCTCTATTCGCTGGAGCTGGCCGATGAGTCGGACGGTACACGCCGGTTGATGTCCCTTGCTCCAGATATGGAACAGGTCCTGAGCCGCGGCGGTGTGCTGTTGGTAGATGAATTGGAAAAAGAGATGCACCCCATGCTCGTGGAGTATATCGTCGCAAAATTCCAAAGTCCTGAGTCTAATCCCAATCATGCACAGCTTATTTTTACGAACCATAATACGGAACTTCTGAATATGGAGCTGCTGCGGAAGGATCAGCTATACTTTGTGGATAAAAGCCGCAAGGATGGCACTTCCTCCCTTTATAGCATCAGCGAACTGGCCACACCCACCAGCGAGAATGTTCGGAAAGGCTATCTCATGGGAAAATACGGCGCCACTCCAGAGCTTGAGATCGAGGAGGTGGAGTAAATGCCACGCCGTCAGGTGAAACGAGGGGGGCGCAAGTTTCAGCCAGAAAAGCCTCTGATCTACGTCTTCTGTGAGGGAGAGAGCGAGCAAGCCTATGCAAAATTCCTGAAAGAACATTTTGCAGATGTCGTCGTGCTCAAAATTCCCTCAAAAACAGGACTTTTTTCTAAAGCCAAAAACGATTTTGACAAGGAACCAAAATACCGCAATTATGCCGAGGTCACAGACGAAATCTGGTTTTTCTTTGACGTAGAGGCAGATGATTGCGGAAAGTGGGATGAGCGATGGAAAATCATCGAGACGCTGCGTGGACTTCGTGAAAAGCCCAATGTGCATGTCCGGCTGCTAATGACCACGGCCTGTATCGAATACTGGCTGATGCTCCATTACAAGATGATGATACCGACGTCCTTGACAACTGTGGAGGACAAAGAACGCATGCGCCATCAGTTGATAGAAATCGTTCCGAATTACCAAAAGGGAGATGAAACGGCGATCCGTAAAATCGCTGCGGAATATCCTAAGGCTGTTGAGCGCGGCGGTCGGGTATTGGCCGCGCTGCTGGATGATGGGCTCCCGAGCTTGGATGATACGGATGAACGCAACCGCTGGCTGTGTCAGTGCGGAAAAACTTTTACGACGGTACAGGAAGCCATCGTATTTTTGGAGAGTCTCAGGCAATAATGCGCTTTACATGCTCCAATAGATATCATACGGGAGGGGCCCCCTTTGTAAGCCTCTATCCTATGTAATTTACGTCCAATTGTCCGTTGTAGTTATTCCAAAGTGTCCTGGTATTGTGATGTATGATTGCTCTTGTTAATTAAGGAAAATCGTAGTATTTTAAAACATAGATATCAAGTTTCATGTAAGGAGTCATTTTATGCCCGAACTATCTATTCGTAAAATTATTGAAAAAACATTATCCGGCGAAATTAGAATCCCCTCATTTCAACGTGGATTTGTATGGGAACCGGAAAAGGTCGCCTTTTTCATTGACAGCTTATATAAAGGCTATCCTATCGGCTCACTATTGTTTTGGAGAACGAACATACGATTAGAAAACGAAAGGCAATTAGGTAATTATTCTTTACCAGAACCGACAAAAGGATATCCTTTAGATTATGTTTTGGATGGTCAGCAAAGAATTACTTCTATCTTTTCTGTCTTTCAGACAGAACTTACTGCTGTTTCAACCGTATCAAGTTGGATGGATATTTATTATATTTTGGGAAGTTCAGTTGAGAGCCAGCAAAGTCAGTTTGTCCCTCTAGATGCTAACAATGTTGACGCAAAAAAACATTTCCCATTAAATTGCCTTTTTGATTCCGTAAAATATAGGAAAGCTACAGAACATTTAGATGATCAAACCAAAATTGAAGTTGATAAATTGCAGGAAACATTTAAAGAGATTCAAATCCCGTTCCAACTAATGGAGACAGACGATCGTGCTCATGTTGCGATTGTGTTTGAGCGAATTAATCGTACCGGAGTTCCGTTGGACTCTTTCCAGTTATTAAAAGCGTGGAGTTGGAGTACTGATTTTGATTTGCAGGAACAATTGGACGACCTATCATCCGATCTAGCAGATTATGGCTATGACGGACTAACAAGCGATCAAGATCTGTTGTTAAAATGCTTCACTGGATATATTCTTGGTAGTACGTCACCAGGAGCAATCACACAGCTAGATGGAGAGCATATTCGGGCAAATTTTGATGAAATAAAAAATGGAATAAAGTCTTCGGTCGATTTTATCCGCGGCGAGTTAAAACTCAACAGTTTGAAATACTTACCATATCCTGCAATGCTGGTTTCTTTGGTTAAATTTTTTGGCACTACAAAAAAGGGGGGCGCGGCATTTACTGATCTACAACGACAGAGCCTTATCAAATGGTTTTGGCGGAGTTGTTTTTCTAGACGCTACTCCAGCGGCGTGAATAGTGCACATGAAACAGATTTACAAGCAATGGAACGTTTAGTTTTTGACGAACAATATGATATTTGTTCCTTCAAATGCGAAGTCTCTCCCACATTTTTTACGGATAACGTTTTTAACCTCAATACTGTTAATACAAAGACATTTGTCGCCCTATTAGCGTCCACATCTCCCAAATCATTTATTTCAGGCGCGAATGTAAATTTATCAGAACCAATGAAATTGGCTAATTCGAAAGAGTTCCATCATATTTTCCCGGCGAAATACTTGCAGCGATTAGGCTTGGCGCGTAACAGAATTTTTTGTTTGGCTAATTTTTGTTTTCTCAATAATGCAGATAATCAAAGAATTAAAGATAAAGCCCCAGCGGAATATTGTAAGATGATGAACTCAGATAAAATAAATGATATCCTTCAAAGTGCATTGTGTCCAAGTCAAACATTTTGCCTGGATTATGACACATTTCTAAATGAGCGAAGTAAAATACTGGTTGACCAGGCTAAAGTACTATGTGGGATGGCAGGGTAGCAGTATAAAATTCTTTGTAATCCAAATACTTTAAAGGGGGCCTATAGGGATGCCCTCCTTATTTCCCGCGAAATAATAGAAACGTATGGATGCAGAAAGGGATTATCACCATCTACTCCGCATATTCGCCATCTCCGCATCCATTGAAGTACACCCAGTCTTCATTTAACAATTTTTCTTCCAAATTGAGCAAGCACATCCTCCGTTCCCGAAGCAGTTTCTGCATATCTGGAGAGAGCCGCGAAAATTCCATCCAGTCCTCAAGCCCCTTTTTGAAAGAACTCTTAGAATCAGCTCCGGGCCATCTGTCGGTCATAAATGCACAAGGTTTCTGTTGGCCGCAGTTGTCACAGTCGGAGCACGACTCCAGTAGTACATCCACCAAAGAAAAAGTCAACTTTAGGAGAGACTCACCGACTTCAATCAGTTCCCTGGCGGTCATCTCTCCGGGGATCACTACCGCCGCCTGATCCAACAGATGGAGTTCCAAACGGTCAAACCCCATCAGGTTCGCCTGCTCCAGATCTGCTGCCGGAATCGTAATCTCATTTTTTTGTTCAAAAAGCCTCTGCTTCATTTTTCCATCCTTTCCTGGTCTCTGTCCCATGATATAGAGAATCACCATACTGCATACGGTCACGGCGGTGCTTTGAATTACCCTGGATTGTGACCCATCTTTCTGCACCGAATTGACCCATATCCCGTTGGACTGGGGTGGACTTATTGGAGAAAATAGTTCACAAATCAGCGCAAAATCACACTTATCGAACACATTTGGAACGATTATACAAACCCGACGTAGTTCGGGACCAAGAGGCCGTGGGTTCAAATCCCGCCACTCGGACCAAAATGTGTTGATAAAAAAGATGCACAGCAGAAATGCCGCACGAAAGTGCGGCATTTCTGCGTTTTTACAAAGAATGCTGGCTAAATAACAGGAAAAAGTCAAACTATTGAAAACCAGACCCCGTTTCCCCAAAATCACGCTCCAGAGAGATGCAAATGCGGCAATTTCAGCACTGAAGTGTTTCGAACTCTCCGGCTTTCCCGCACCTCCGAAGTTTTCCATTCGCAACGGTAAACTTTGGGGGCCTCTTTGCTTTTCAGAAGGGGTCGGGCGCATGGTACTTATGCTGCGCTTGTTCGCCATTCTTTGTTGGTGTTGGTAATAGCTTTCACAATGCTTTCTGGGTATACTTGCGTTACCATCAAGGAAGGAGGCCAGTACAGAATGGCAGAGACGAAAAACCTATGCGCCCAGATCGACCTGGCCCTCCATACGAAGGTATGTGAGGAGCGGGAAAAAGCAGGCCAGACCACCAGCCAGTACATCACCCAACTGCTTATGGAATACTACGAGATGAAAGAAAATGGAGGGAAAAGCAGCATGGAGAATAAGGGAAACAGAACGATGGCATTTCAGATCTCAGAGGAACTCTTCCAGCGGATCAAGCGGTACCTGGAGCGGGAGAGCAAGCACCTGGGCCGTAAATATACGCAGCGGGAATTCGTTCTGGACCTGATCACCGAGGCACTGGACGCGGCAGAAGCGGTTGGGGAAGCCTCTGGAACCCGCCAAGAGGAAGGGGAGGCCCTGGAATCGACACTGGCAGAGAACACCCCCGTAGAGGCGGAATCCGAACCGGAAAAGCCAGGGTATGATGCCGACTGGTCAACCGCCATCGGATGATGAACGAACCAAGCAGGAAAAGCTGTTCAGGACATCCGCTCAGACCGGATGTCCTGAGCAGCTTTTGTGCGTTGCTGCAAACCCAGCAGGACTTGACAGGCATTTAAAATGTAGCATATAATGGATATGCCGCATGAATAGTCTCTCGCCTCACTGATTCTGACTTGGGTAAATATACCCACATTATGATATAGGCGACAAGGCAGATCATGCGGCATTTTTGCAACAAAATGGAGATGAGCTGTTATGGAGAACAATGTGGTTTCAGAATATCTGCTCGGCATTGAAATTGACGGCGTGAAACAGGGCGTGGTTAAGGTAGCAAATCCATCCCCCCAGACAATCGAACTTGATTTGGCGTCGTTTGAGGTCTTAAAAGATGGGAAAACTCATCAGATTCGGCTGACGGAAGTGTCCGCCTAAAGAGTATGCGGTATAGGCATGGACGAACACTGAATGTTCGCTTAATGCCCAATATTCAACTATTATTAACAGAACAGCCCGGAGAGAGCTTTTCATAAAAGCTCTCTCCGGGCTGTTTTTGCTTTTGGGAGGTGAAGTATACGGAGACAAGAACAGATCATCGTTTTTCGGACACGGAAATGCAGATCGCCAGAGAGACGGATCTGCCGGACCTGCTGGAGCACCTGGGATACCAGGTCAGACAGATCGGCAGGTATCATACCACCAAGGAGATGGACAGCCTCCGCATCAGGAATCGACGCACGTGGTTTCGCTACTCTGACAAGACTGGCGGGGATGCCATTGCGTTTCTCCAGTGGTTCTGCGGCAAGAGTTTCCAAGAGGCGGTGAAGTGCCTGCTGGCCTACCATGGGCGGTCCAGGGATGCACCAGCCAGATCATCGCCACAAGCTCAGCCAAAGGAAGAACGCGCGCTGTTCATGCTTCCCCCCGCAAACGCAGATCACCGCCATGTATTTGCTTATCTTCGGAAGAGAGGTATCGCGCCGCAGGTGATTCGTGCTTTTCTCAGTTCCGGCCTGCTGTATGAGGACGCCCTGCACCATAACTGTGTATTTGTGGGCAGAGATGCTGAGGGAGTACCCAGATTCGCCAATCAGCGAGGAACGTATGATCAGAATGGCCCCGGTTTCAAAGGAGATGTGTCTGGCAGCGACAAGAGCATTGGATTCCGCCTCCCCAGCAGACCGGACCTGGATTGGGCGCTGGTGTTTGAGGCACCCATCGACCTAATGAGCTACCTCACCCTGCACCGGAAGGTTACCAGCAACGCCGTCGCCCTGTGCGGCCTGTATGAAGGAGCCCTGGACACATACTTGCGGGACAACCCCGCCATCCGACAGATTGCCCTGTGCCTGGATGCGGATGGCCCTGGGCAGACGGCGGCGGAACAGTTCCAGACCAAGTACGAAAAGCTTGGGTACACCGTAAAAATCAAGAAGCCGCCCAGGGGGAAGGACTGGAACGAATACCTGCAGCAGCGCAGCTGGCAGAAAGAAAGGGGGGATGCCTGCCAAGGAGAGAGCAGATAAGGAAAACCAGGCCAGCTATCATCAAAACACGGAGGAATGACCATGAAACGAATCCTGACAACCCTTTTTACCCTGGCCATCATCATGACCGGGAGTGTCCCTGCTCTGGCTGCCGGGGAAGAAACCTCTACCGGCCAGAGCGTCATCTTCTACCCCATCTCCGTGGAGGAGTACACCTATGGCGAGGCAGAGGAACCCCGCATCAACAAGGTCTATCAGCTGTCCCTGTCAGATGACCCCTCCGGCATTCCCACAGAGGACTTCGTGCGCAATGGCCGCCAGTACTATCTACTGGACATGACTCGGAAAAATGAGGTGGGCGTGGACACCAAGCCTCACATTGAGACGGTCACCCAAGCCAGCAGCACCGACGATATGGAAACCATCCTGCAGCAGCTGAGCGCGGAGCTGGAGGTCACCACGGAGGACGGCTACACCGGGACCTTGCAGCTGGATCACACGACGGTCAAGGTGACCGTGGATGGCTACGCCACCAAGACCCAGGCTCTCTCTGCCAGCCGAAGCTATCCGAACTTGTCGGAGGCGGATGTCTCCCTCATTCCAAAAAGCATCGAGGAGAACGGAAAGACCCTGACCCTGGCGGATGTCCAATGGGACAGCACGGAACAGACAGACGGCGTGGGTGGGATCATCACCCGTTATACCGCTACCGCAAGCTACACCGGCACCAGCAGCTCCCGCTATGCCACAGGCTACACCGTAACCGCGGATTATACCGGCGAGGTGGCCAAGCCCGACTGCGATGTTGTGACCTATACAGCGATCTTCGGCAGCACGCAGGCATCAGAGGGAACTGCCAAGTCCTCTGTGAGTCTCTCCGCGGTGAAGATTCCCCTGCTGGCAGGCGGCGCGGCAATCGCATTGACTGCCGGAGGTGTGTTTGTGTTCCAAAAGATCAAAAAGAGGAGATGATCACGCTTGAAAATTCGGGTCTTATTTCTGGCGGCCATGCTGTGCGCACTTTGCGTCGGCCAGGCCAGCGCATTAGAGTACACAATGGAGGCACCGGACGATTATCTGTTCGCCCGGCCCACAAGTGACGAAACGATCTACGAATGGGAGAATCCCAATGTGGACCGGAGCAAAAACACCGCTCTGATTCCCCCTACATTCGGTTCCCCGACCAGCTATCTCCCCGGATCGGGAACGCCTTTGACGCCCAATCTGGTGCCAGGCGCTCTGGACGGCGGCCTGGTTACGCAGATGGGGCCTGTGAACTATCCTAGCATCAGCGGCGGGGTGTCTTCGACTGGATCTGCCGGTTCAGGCTATACCGAAGTGACCTCAGACCTTTATTACGCCAACGGCAGCCTGGGTACCCTGAAAATTCCGGCCATCGGCCTGAGCGTCAAGGTCTATGAGGGGACCGGCAGCGCCACACTGGCTAAGGGAGCGGGTCACTTCTCCAATACAAGTCTGTGGGATGGAAATTGCTGCATTGCGGCGCACAATCGTGGAACGAACAATTATTTTGGCAAGATCCATACCTTGGAATCTGGTGATACGATCACCTGGACCACGAAGCTGGGCACCCGGACCTACGAAGTCGTGTCTGTGGAAAAGGTCCTGGAGACAGATACCAGCGGGACAGCGGCCACGCCAGATAATCGGCTGACATTATATACGTGTGTGCGCGACCAGCGGGAATACCGCTGGATGGTGCAGGCTGTGGAGAAGTGACATGAACAGATACCATATTTATATGCAGCTCATTTAGCCCCCGGCTCCAAGAATTTCTCGGAGCCGGGGGCTTTTTTCTCATTTCTGGAATGCAAGCTGTTTTTATGAAGGAGGCTATATGAAAAAGAGAATCGTCACATTGCTTCTGACTCTGCTGACAGTGCTCACGCTCCTGCCCACGGCGGCGATGGCAGCGGAGTCCACCGGTGTGGGGATTACGCCGGTGACGGACCCCAACCTCTGGACCACCCGGCTCAACTCCCAGGGCCAGTCCTATTCCTACCGCCCTCCCACGGCGGCCGGGCGGCAGCTCTGGTGCATGGATCTGGGCTACTCCTACCGCTACGGAACGGAGAGTTTTTTACAGTCCTACACCTACCGATCCGCCACCGGAGCGGACGCGGACGCCCTGTGGAATGACGCGGTGGCCGAGACCGGCTTGGGGGAGATGGACGCCATCACCCGGGAAAACGTTAAATGGATGATGAGCTACATCGCTGACTACACCGGCGAGATCCCCGGCAGCCTGTTCATGGCGCTCCAGACCTACATCTGGGACAACCAGAGCGATAAGAGCGCAGGCGGCGATCCCAGCGGCGACATCGACGCCGGAGGCTTTGCCAACGCAGATACCTACGACCAGTACGTTGAGTATTACAACTGGCTGCTGGGCCAGAAAGCCAACGAGGACGCGGAACTGCAAGCCCAGGTGGAGGAATACGCCGCCCAGGGCATCCGCGCCTCCATCGTGGAGGATGAGAGCTCCAAGTGGGTGGTGCTGGCCACCTCCAGCGTGTCCGGGCGGCAGACGTTTTTTGCCTATCATTCCGACCGCAAGGTGATAACGTCCGGAGAGCCTGGAGAGGACCCGGAGGAACCGTCTCTCCCCGCCGGAGATGGTGACATCACCTTCCAGAAGGTCATCGCCGGCACGGACCGGGGCCTGGATGGGGCAGTCTACAACATCTACCTGGACGGCCAGATCGCCGGCAGCGATGTGACCTCCGGCGGAGGGTACATCGAGGTCCACGACGTCACCGAGGGCCTGTGGTCTTTTGTGGAGCAGGAGGCCCCGTCAGGCTACGCCCTGGACCCCACGCCCCGCAGTGTCTATGTCAGCGTCACCGACGGTGACAAGCAGTACACCGTCACCGCTGAGGATGAAGAGCTGCCCGGCATCAAGGTCATCAAGACCTCGGCTGCCGATGGCTCTCCCGTGGAAAACGCCGTCTACTCCATCAAGGGCGTCACTTGCGCCTTCAGCACCTCCGTCTCCACCGGGCCGGATGGGTGCGCCCTGGTGGAGGACCTCCCCGCCGGCGTTTATGTGGTCAAGGAGGAGTCCGTTCCGGAGCCGTTCGTGCGGACCGCCAGTGAGCAGACCATTGCCCTGCGGCCCGGCAAGATCAGCGAGGCACGGTTTGAGGACTACACCCGGCCCGGATTGGAGATCGTCAAGCGGAATATTGCCGACGGCTCTCCCATCGAGGGAGTTACCTACCAGGTCCGACAGATCGACGGGGATTTCCAAGACACCGTGGTTACAGACAGCGAGGGCCGGGCCTTCCTGGAGGTGGACCCCGGCAGCTACGAAATTTCGGAGGTCAACGTACCATCCAACGTCATTATCAGTGAGATCCCCCAGACCATCTCTCTGGAGGCGGGCGTCACCCGGACGGTGCGCTTCTTCAACGCGGTCAAACCGTCGCTCACGGTCATCAAGCGGAATTCCATCACACAAGATCCGCTTGAAAACGCACGTTTCCATATCTATTATGCTTCGGACAATACCACCACCGGCGAGATCAACGATCTTGGGACGTACTACACGGACTCCTCGGGCCGCATCACCCTAACCGATATCAATAGGGGCTGGTACAAGGTCGTCGAGGAGGAGAGTCCGACGGGATTCTCCATCCAGGATGATGGTGTTTACGAGTTCTATCTGGAGGCCGGTGCCAGCAAAGAGCTGGTCGTGGACAACACACCCCTGTCGGCACTGGTGGTCTACAAATACGACAGCCGGACGGGAGCTCTGCTGGAGGGGGCTCGTTTCGAGCTGCGCTACCTCAGCGGCGAGACCTCCGGCACAGGGGGGACGGTCATTGGCGAATATGAGACCTCGAAAAATGGCTCCTTCACAGTCACAGGGCTGAAAGAGGGCACCTATATCGTCCAGGAACTGGAAAGCCCGGACGGCCACCTCATTGACTCCGAGCCCCAGACCGTCTACATCTCCGGCAAGGAGCAGGACGTGGTCACCCTGCGGTTCGGCAACGCCCCGCTGGGCAGTCTTTTAATTACCAAGGTCAGCGATGACGAGAAGCGGGAACCGCTCTCCGATGTAGAGTTCCTGCTGACAGACAGCTCCGGCAACTTCATTGGTACCAACAACGGCCGCTATGTGACCAACAGCGCGGGCGAGATCTTGGTGGAGGGCCTCACCCCCGGCACCACGGTGGTGGCGCGGGAAGTCCGGGCCAAGCCCGGCTACCTGCTGGATGACAGCCCCCGGTACGCCCTGATCCGCAGCGGCGAGACCGTGGGGCTGGAGTTCCGCAACGCCCCCGCCGGCAATTTGGTCATTGTCAAGCGGAGCAGCTCCGGCACCCATGAGCCGCTGGAGGGGGTGGAGTTCAAAATCACATATGCGGATGGGGCCTATGTCCCGGACGAAAACGGCCAGCTCTCCTCCAATGGCCTCTATTACACCGACCGGGAGGGGAAGATCACCATTTCCGGGGTGGTGGGCACTATCGTAGCAACGGAAACGGCCTCGATCCCAGGCTATACCATCGACGAGGCCACACGGACGCAGACGGTAGTGGTCCACCCCAATGACACCCAGACGCTCTATTTTTATAACAAGCCAGAGACGACCCTCGTCCTGGAAAAGTTCATCAAAGGCACAGACCGGGAGCCGTTGGCCGGCGTGGAGTTCCTGGTCACAGACGGCGCCGGGACGGTCATTGGTCCCAACAACGGCGTCTATACCACCGGGGAGGATGGCCGTGCGGTCATCACCGGCCTCACCCCCGGAACTACCATCACCGCCAGGGAGACCCAAACAGCGGAGGGCTTTGTGCTGGACGGCAGCCCCCAGAGCATCCTCATCAAAGAGGGCGAGGTCCAGACGTTGACCTTCTGGAATGCCAGAGAGGGCGGCGTGGAGATCATCAAGGTCAACGCCGCGGACAAGACGGAGCGGCTTCCTGACGCCGTTTTTGAGATCCACAAGGCATCGGATGACGCCCTGGTAGACACCGTTACCACCAGAGACACGGGCACTGTGTTTGCTCCGCTTGCCGAGGGCGATTATTATGCCTTGGAGCAGGAAAGCCCCTCCGGATTCAAACTGGATTCCACCCGGCACTATTTCTCCGTCAAGAATGGCGAGGTCACCCAGGAGGTCATCGAAAACGAGGCCGTCTCCGGCATCCTGGTACACAAAATCTCCACCGCGGACGGGGAAGGTATCCCCGGCGTATCGTTCATTCTCTATGACAGCGGTCATAACCCCATCGACCAGCAGACCACCGATGACCGGGGCTATGCCTGGTTTGAGGACTTGGAGGGAGGCGGTCGTTTTTACCTGCGCGAGTTGGAGAATGAGGGGTACATCCCGGACACCCAGCTGCGCACGGTCTATGTCAAGGCGGGTGAGACCACCCTGGTGGAGTGGGAGAATACGCCCATCACTGGCCAAATTCAGATTGTCAAGCGGTCCGCGGACTACAATCCCACCAACGGCCTGCCCGCTGGGACGCTCCTGGAGGGGGCGGTCTTTGAGATTTATGACAAGGCCGGCAATCTGGTGGACACCATCAAGAGCAATAGCCGGGGGCTTGCGGTTTCCAAACAGCTGCCCTTGTCGCGCTATTCCGTCCGGGAGGTCAAGGCCCCTGCCAATTATGGCATCAACGAGGAGGTCCTGACTGCCTATCTGGAGTACGAGGGCCAAATCCTCCGCTTTGAGGTGACGGATAAGAGCCTGTCCACTGGTGTTTCCATTACGAAAACCGGCCCCAAAGAGGTGGTCAGCGGCCAGCCGGTCAACTACACCTTCTCCGGGATCGCCAATACCTCTAATGTGCGCTTAGGCAGTTTTTATTGGCGCGATACTCTGCCCGCACAGGTGCGGCTAGACACTGTGGTGACAGGCACCTACAACTTCCCCGGCGCCTATAAGATCACCTACCGGGTGAACGGCGGAGAATACCGGACGTTGGCGGACAACCTATCCACGGCGCAGAATTACACGCTGGCCGCGTCTCCCGCGGCCCTGGGCCTCGCCGCCAATGAGCGGGTAACGGAGATCATGTTCGTGTTCGGCCAGGCGCCGGGCGGTTTTGCCCAGGTGGAGAAGCCCATGCTGAAATGCACCGCCGTCAGCGGCCTGACCGCAGGCAGCTCCTTCGTGAACATCGCGGATGTGGGCGGCGTGTATAACGACCAGTGGGTCCAGGCTATCAGCCGCTGGGTGACAACGGTGTATGGCAAGACAGAGACCCTGCCCAGAACCGGATATTGATTTACCCCAGGGAGGCCCGCGGAGGGCCTCCCTCTCTTATAGCAAAGACTATCACAAAGAAATCCATTTGAAAAGGAGAACAAAACTATGCTGAAAATCACTGCAATCGGGAACCTGACCAACGATGTGGAGCTGAAGATGAACGAAGCTACCGGCAAGCCCTATGCCATCCTGCGGATTGCCTCGGACCGCCGCTACCGGGATCAGGCGGGCAACCGGCTCACCGACTTTATCTCCATCAAGGTACGCGGCCCTCTGGCGGAGCGGTGCGCCGCCTTTGCCTGGAAGGGCTGCAAACTGGCCGCTGTGGGTGACTTTGAGACGATCACCTTTGAGGATGATCCTACCCGGCAACCGGGCTTCCTGATCAAAGCCACCGAGGTGGAGTTCCTCTCCCCCCGCAAGGTGGAAGAAGAACCCCAGACCATGGATCAGCCGGACGTCTGTGAGGCCGCCTGACCATGCGGAACACAGGCATCCTGTACAGTAGCACCGAGCGCAAGCCTGTGGTGCTGCCGGAGCTGGTCGAACTGCTCCCCCCGCTGAGTGGGGAGCAGTTGGCAGCCCTGGAAGCGGATCTGCTGCACAATGGCTGCTACTCGCCCATCATTGTCAACGAGGACCTGGTCATCGTGGATGGACACAACCGCCAGCGGCTGTGCGAGGAACACAGCCTGCCCTATCAGATGGCGGTGTTCGCCTTTGAGGATCTGTTGGAGGCCAAGCAATGGGCTCTGGATACCCAGAAGGGCCGCCGCAATCTGGACAAGTGGGAGCTGGGAAAAATTGCCCTGAAGCTGAAGCCGGAGATCGAGGCCAGGGCAAAGGCAAATCAACAGACGTACCATGGGAATCAGTATGAGAGTGGACTTTTGGCAACATTGCCGGAAGTCCACTCTGCCTCTGTGGATACCCGCAAAGAGTTGGCTGACTCTGTTGGGCTTGGGGAACGTACCATGGGCAAGGTGATGCAGATCGATGAACACGCCCCTGCTGCTGTGAAAGAGGCGCTGGACAAAAAGGAACTGTCTATCAACCAGGGGTACAATCTGACCCGTCAGCTCCAGGAGGTGCCGGAGGAACAGCGGGAGCAGGCGGCTGTCGCCGCTGTGGAGATTGAAAAGGCCAAAAAGGAGATCCGGCAGAAGGATACGGAGATCGACCAGCGGAGCAGGATCGCCGGCCTGTTTTGTAAAGCGTTTGAAAAGGCTGTTCTGCTGGAGCCTACAGAGGAGAATGTGCGGGCCTGGGTGGAATGCACCCGGATGAACCGGGAGGAGCTGACGGACACCGTAAAGGAAGCCCGTGAGCTGGCGGAGACATTCTCCTCCATCGCAGACATCCTGGAACAGAGCATCCTGCCAAGCCAGGGCCAGAAAGAGGAGGCGGTATAGTGACGGAGATGTCTGTGCGACAGTGGCAGGAGCGATTCCGCGCCGGTGACTTTAACAGCCGGGACCTGTCTGTGCAGTGTGAGGCCGGCTGGTTTGATTGGTTTTGCAGGAACGACGCCCTGGCTGGCAGACTGAAGAAACTCTCCAGCGCGGTGCTGGGGATCAAGGCCCCCTTCATCCTGGACAACTACTATGTATGGTTCAAGAATAACTGCCCCATGGCGGGGCCGCTGTATGACGATGTGCGTTTCGAGCCGCTGTCCGGTGAGCGTGAGGGGAAATACTTTGTCATCACACTGGACTGCCCCCACGAGCTGGCCAAGTGGGTACTGTACACAGAGCGGTATGGATACGACGCGCCGGAGTTCTGCAGCGGCAATGTGCGGGACATGGGACAGTACATCAACAGCATGGCCGCCGAACTGGAACAAGGCATCCAGCCCGCCTTTCTTTTGGAGAAGCGGGCGGTCAGCAAGTATATCTTTCGCCATGAGGGAGAACACGGCATTCCCGTCTATCGGGACAGAGAACACGAATTCAGCTACATCTCCCGGAAAGACCGTCAGCTGCGGAAGGTAATGGTCACGGACAGCATGGAGGCCCTGCCTCCCGGCTATGGCGCGGAACAGGCGGAGCGACACGGGAAGCTGTATGTGTTTGGCGTGGAGCCCCCTATCCCAGAAGGGCCCACTGTCCGGCCGAAAACTGTTCAGCGAGGGGGGCAGGAGCGATGAAGGAGCAGAATCAGGTCAGACCAGGGCTCCCGCCTGACGCCAGGGCCGAGATCCTGGAGACGCTGAGCGCCAATATGGAGATCGGCAGCGATGAGATCGTGGCCATTCTGAAACGGCACTATGTGGCGGAGGATACGGGCATTCTGCAGGACCGCTACCGCCGGCAGCTGGGGCAGCGTCTCATGGCCAGCCTGCGAGATGACGATGGCAGGCGTGAGGTCATGTCCAACGGCAAGGGGCGGTATTTTGTGTTGGAGTGCTGCCGGGATCAGCGGCAGCTCCAGAGCGTCCAGCGCCGTATCCAGAACCAGATGCGGGGCCTGGATGCCACGGCGGGCAAGGTACGGGTGCGCATCCGCGTATTGGATCGCCTGAAAAGCGTACTCATGCAGGGAAAGAGGAGAAAAGCGGGATGAAGGGACTGGATAAAGCGGAAGAGCTGAAAGAGCTGTATGAGCGCGTCGCATCACAGTACGATCCGGACGGTTTCCGGCTTTACTTTGCCGCCCAGGAGATCACGGGGATCAAGCGGCTGTGGGAGGAATATCCCTACGAGGACGCCTGCGGCCGCTTTACGGCGGCGGACGGCCATGAACTGCTGAGGTACCTGACCGCCGCCTATTTTAAGGCTGTTTCTTGGGAGATTGTGCCCGGCACGACCTATGAACGGGCCATCCTGCGAGGGGTGGACACCAACACTCCAGAATACAGTGCCTTCAAAAAACGGCTCTATGAGACTGTCCTGGAGCGCATGGGCTTCCGGGAACGGCCGCCTCAGCTGTCAGGCAGAGCACGGATGGACCATGCAACTGGAAAAGACAACTGCAAGCGAGGTGACGCACGATAGATTCTACGATCACGGAAATCAACAAGGAGACCTTTTGGGGCCTGATCCATGAAGCAAAAGAAAAGTGCGGACAGAATATGGAGGCCATGGCTTATGAGCTGCAGGATCGACTGATGTCCATGGGGCCGGAGCAGACCCAGGCGTTCCATGATATTCTGCATATCTACGAGGAACTGGCTGACCAATACGGTCTCTGGGATGCAGCCAGCATCATGATGGAATGGTGTTCTGACGATGGATTTATCGATTTCCGGGCCTGGCTTATCGCCCAAGGCAGGGAGGTCTATCTGGCCGCACTGAAAGATCCAGACTCGCTGGCAGATGTGGAACCGTATGGAAACTGCTGCTTTGAGTCTCTTTCCTATGTGGGCGATGCCACATATAGACAACTCACAGGAGAGGACGTCAATGAAAACGCAGATCCCGCTGCCAAAGAGAAGTGGAAAGCCATTCTGGAGGCAGACATCATTTATCGGGAAGATATCCGATTTCCCAGGCCGAGACAGGCTCTGCCTGCCGCATATCCCCGGCTGTGCGCCAAATATGGAGGGACAGAGCGATTTAACACCGAAAATATTGGATGGAACATCGGGGCGGAGGATGTGCGGTCGATGCTGGAGCAGGGGAAACAGTATGACTTAAAGAAGAAACTATCGCGGAAGAAAGACGGTGAGGCAAGATGAGCGACTTAATCATCATCGGGGTGGATCACGGCTATGCGGCCATGAAAACTGCCCATTTTTCCTTCCCAACCGGGCTGGTGGAATATGAACATGAGCCGTACACCCAGAAAGACGTCCTGGAGTACGGCGGAAAGTATTATGTGGTGGGCAGCGCCCGCCAGCCCCTCCAGCGGGATAAGACCCGAACGGAGGACTATTACCTCCTGACCTTAGCGGCCATCGCCAAAGAGCTGGACTCTCGGAGCATGGAGCGGACAGCGGAGGTTCTGCTGGCTGCCGGCCTGCCCCTGACCAGCTTTGGACGGGACAAGAAGAAGTTTCGGGACTACCTGCTCCGGGATGGCAAGCCTGTGTACTTCCGCTATGAGGGCAGGGACTATACCGTTCGCTTTACGGATGTGATGCTGTTCCCCCAGGGCTACGCCGCCGTGCTGACCCAGACGGAGCTGCTGGACGAGCCCTCCGTCATCGTGGCAGACATTGGCGGCTGGACAGTGGACTTGATGCGGTTGGACAACCGCATCCCCAACGCCGCTACCTGCCGAAGCCTGGAGCTGGGCATGATCCGCTGCCTGGATGAGATCGGCGAGAAGGCGCGTCAGATGTTCGGCGTGTCCATGACAGACGTGCAGATCGAGAGTATCCTGCGGGGCGGCGCTGTCAGCGTGGATGACCGCATCCGGGCTGTCATCCACACCCAGGCGGGCCAGTATGTCCAGGACCTGCTTTCGGCCATCATGGAGAGCGGCCTGGATGTGCGCGCCATGCCTGCCATCTTCCTGGGAGGCGGGGCGGCGCTCCTGAAGCGGCACGTTACCGCCACAGAGAGCCTGTGCCGGCCTTTGATCCTGGATGACGTATGTCTGAACGCCAAGGGGTATGAGCGGCTTGTGGAGCGGATGACGGGGAGTACGGCCCATGAGCAGTGACCGGCGCAGGCTGAATCTCTCCCTTTCTATGCAGTCGCCCCAGCAGCGGGAGGCGTGGAAGGTCCTGCGGGCCATTCCTCTAGGGCAGCGGACGGATGCTGTGTGCAGAATGGTATGTCGGGCCCAGGAGCAGGAGGCGCTGCTGGATGCTGTCCGAAAAGCAATTCGGGAGGAGCTGGAAAAATTCCACATTGAACAAAGAATAAAAGAAACTGAGCGGCCGCAAGCCGAGGAGGTGGACGAGAGCATCCTCGGCTTTCTGCGTGCGTTGCAAGAGGGAGATGATACAGCCTGATACGCTATTTTGATATGTTCGCGTGGATCGGCGGTTTCCGGGCCGGACTGACCCGCGCGAATGTGACTGGCTATGTGATCGAGGCCATTGGCCGCCGGCTGCAAGCTGTGGATGAGGCGTTGTGCCGGGAGGAAGCGGCATGATCGATATGAAGGATCAGTGCTTCGGCGTGGAGGTGGAGTTCACCGGCATCACAAGGGAGCAGGCTGCCGAAGTTCTGGCAGGGTATTTTGGGACTACGCCTCGGCACAAAGGCGGCACCTACGGCACATGGGTTGTCCGGGACACAGAAAACAAAGAGTGGAAACTGGTGAGCGACTCCAGTATCCGCGGGGAACAAAAGACATCGGACGGTTATGCGAGAACTGGAGACCGGCACTACTGGGTGGAGATGGTTTCCCCCAAATTGACCTATGTGGAGTTGCCTAAATTTCAGGAATGTGTGCGGCAGATGCGCCATGCCGGAGGCAAGGTCAACGACTCCTGCGGCATCCATGTCCATGTTGACGCCTCCAACCACAACCGGCAGAGCCTGAAGAATCTCCTGAGCATCATGTTCTCCAAGGAGGATATCCTTTTCAAAGCCCTGAATGTGAATCCTGACCGTGTTGCAGCATATTGCAAAAAAGTACGGGAACCTATGCTGCAGAAGGCCCGCCAGCTCTCCGCTGAGGAGACAACGGATCTGACGCAGCTGGAGAGCATTTGGTATGAGGGGAATGTCGAAAGCGGTAAACATTACAACTGGACGCGCTATTACGCCTTAAACCTCCACTCTGTTTTTTATCGTGGTACGGTGGAATTCCGCTGCTTCAACTCTACTCTCCATGCGGAGCAGGCAGCGGCGTATGTTAATTTATGCCTCGCCATGTCTGCACAAGCAATCAACCAACGCAGCGCGGTCATGCAGAAAACACACAGCGACAATGAGCTGTTTACCTTCCGGGTGTGGTTGGTACGCCTGGGACTCAACGGCCCGGAATTCAAAAACACGCGTGATCATCTGCTGGCCAACCTGGACGGAGACCGCGCCTGGCGCTATGACAAGGATAGTTATGAAGTCAACAAACGAAAGAGACAACATCGTGAAATGGAGAGATGATGAGATGAAGATTCGAATTGAAGCGGACGTCCTTTCCGGTACCGCGGCAGAGATCATGGACCAGCTGCGTGGGCGCGCCTTTGATCCCACAGAGTTTCCAGACACAGAGAGTTACATCTGGTTTCTACAGAACAATGTGATCCGGACAACCGGCTTGGAGTTCCCGCTGCCGGAGGGCGATGTGGAGCAGCAGGCGCGCTTCATTTTTGACCGGCTCTCCAAAATCGGGGCCCTGACCATTTTGGAGGGCTGAGATGGCGGAAAAGCTGTATTTTGCATACGGCAGCAATATCAACCTGAAGCAGATGGCATACCGCTGTCCAGATGCCCATATGGTGAGCCCTATCATTTTGGAGAATTATGAGCTGCTGTTCCGGGGAAATACCAGAGGAAACGGCGTGGCCACCATCGCTCCCAAGGAAGGGGGTCAGGTACACGGCCTGCTGTGGCGGATCACCCCAGCCTGTGAACAGTCTCTGGATCTCTATGAGGGCTATCCCCGGCTGTATGAAAAAGAGCAGGTGACAGTGCGAGACAGTGAGGGCAAGCAGCTCACAGTCATGGCCTATGTGATGACGGGCGACGAACGGTGGATGTCCCCCACGATGCCCTCTGCGTTCTACTACCGCGGCATCCAGGACGGCTACCGCCAGAACGGCCTGCCTGTGGAGGAACTGAAAAAGGCCTGGGAACACTGCGCCAGAGAGGTGAATCAGGAGACGGTGCGGATCAACCAGATGGTTGGTAAACGGGGTAAACCGCCCAAGGAGAAGCATGACCAGGAACGATAACATACACCGGAAAGATGGCGCGGAGATGTCAGGACGGAAGTTTCCTTTTTATGATGCGGCGGATGGCAGCCTCGATCCGCTGTTTACATCCAAGCTGCAGGAGGAGGCCCAGATGGGGTGTCTAAGAGGCGTGTTCTTAGGGGAAGAAGTCGGAGATGATGTTATGGTGACCTGGCTGCCTAATAACAAGAGACTTGACTCCTTCACGTTTCGCAAAGAGCTGTATGAGCTGATCGGTGAACTGCAGAGCGGCGAGATGTTAGGCAGCCTTCCCGCCATGATCGCGTTTTGCCAAGCCCATCCAGAGGCGCGGATGTCTGACCGGCAGACCTTCTATGCCTTCCGCATGGACAGCAGCAAATACAGATACCACCTCCGGCTGTTCCCGGATAAGCAGAAATTCTATATTTTCTGTTACCAGACAGATCGGATGCGGGAGGCGCGCCCCACACCGGATCGCAATTATTTATACAGAGGCAGAACAAAGAGACGAAGCGGGAAGGGGGAGCGGGCGTGAAAGTATTAGTCGTGGAACCACTGAAGCCCTGCTATGTGCGGGAGATCGAGGGCTTGAAAGCTATGCAGGCTCTCGTAGGCGGCCATATTGAGGCGATCTATCCTTACGAGGAGCCGGTGGCGATCATTGCAAACGAGGAGGCCAAACTGCTGGGCCTGCCCTATAACCGGCCTTTGATGGATGAGCATGGAGTCCCGTATGACATTGTCTGCGGGACATTTTTTGTGACCGGCCTTGGGGAGGAAAACTTTGTCTCCCTGACAGATGACCAGATCCGGCGCTATAAAGAGCTGTTTGACAGCAGAATAGTTCTGACCGTTCCAGCCAAATCACAGAAAGAGAAGCTGTACTTTGCCTACGGCATGAATGTCAACTTAAAAAAGATGGCGGGGCTTTGCCCGGATGCCCATGTGATGGGTCCCGCTGTCCTTGAGGACCATGAACTCCTTTTTCGCGGCAACACTGCCGGAAACGGATTGGAAACCATAGCGCGGAAGGCGGGAGGCAAAGTACATGGCGTTCTGTGGAGGATCACGCAGGAGTGTGAGAACAGCCTGGATACCTATGAGAGATATCCAAATTTGTACAACAAGCAGCAGATCATGGTGCATGATCTGAACGGACAGGAGTTTTCAGTTATGGCTTACGTCATGGCAGAGGATAGGTTCCCGCAATTGGCGAGGCCCTCCAGCTATAACTATAAAGTGATTTTTGAAGGATACCAGCAGAATGGGCTGCCCGTAGCAGCATTGAAAAGGGCGTTGCGGCACTGTGTGCAGGAAGCCCGGCGGCAGGCAGCAATCCAACAGGTGGAAAACCTGGGCATTCAAACAACAAAACCGAAAGGAACAAAAGGACATGAGAGATAAATACATCCAGACCGCGGAGTCGGTCACCGAAGGGCACCCGGACAAGCTGTGCGACACCATTGCGGACACCGTGCTGGACAACTGCCTGGAATACGACCCCAGCGCCCGCGTTGCCTGTGAGGCCCTGGCCACAGCCGGGAAGATCCTGGTGGCGGGCGAGATTACGGCCAAAGTAATTCCGGATATCCCCGCCATCGTCGCCAGAACCGTTCAAAAAGCCGGCTATGAGACTGAATATGAGATTGAGGTCATCACCCACGACCAAAGTACCGACATTGCGGAGGCTGTGGGGGGAGATAAGACTGCATCCCCTCAGCAGGGGGCTGGTGACCAGGGAATCATGTACGGCTATGCCTGTTTGGAGACGGACGAGCTGCTTCCCCTGCCCGTTGTACTGGCCCACCGCCTGACTCGCTTGTTGACCGATGTTCGAAAGGCAGGTACGATCCGGGGGCTGGGGCCGGACGGTAAAGCGCAGGTGTCTGTGGAGTATGTGTTCGGCCTGCCCAGCCGGATCACCAGCGTTGTGATTTCCTGCCAGCATGAGCCGGACAAGACTCTGAAGGACCTACGTCGGGAGGTCATGGAATATGTAGTCATGCCCGCACTGCAGGAGCTGCCCCCGGATGAGGAGACAGAGATCCTGATCAATCCCTCCGGCCGCTTCGTTCTGGGCGGCTTTGAGGCGGACACCGGCCTAACCGGCCGCAAACTCATGGTGGATACCTACGGCGGACTTGTCCCCCATGGGGGCGGAGCCCTGTCTGGAAAGGATGGGACGAAGGTGGACCGCAGCGGAACCTACATGGCTCGGTATATCGCCAAGAATATTGTGGCTGCCGGGTTGGCGGAGCGGTGCACGGTCTCTCTGGCCTACGCCATCGGTAAGGCGGAACCTGTGGCGGTGGACATTGACACCCACGGGACCGGCGAGTATGCCGCCACTGTGCTGGAACAGGCTGTTCACATGGCGTTTGATTGGACTCCGGATGGAATGATCCGCACATTGGGACTGGACAGGCCAATCTTCGCGCAGTATTGCAACTATGGACATTTTATGTACGCGGACGCCCCCTGGGAGCGGACAAATAAGACGGAGCTTCTGGCGGAGATCTGCCGGTTTAAAGAAGCGGGGGCGTCCAGGCGTTGAGATACATTGCTTCCTGCAGCTTTGGAAAAGACAGCCTTGGAGCGATCCTGCTGGCCCAGAAGTACGGGGAACCATTAGACGAGGCGGTTTACTGCGAAGTAATGTTTGATCAGAATATCTCAGGCGAAGTCCCGGAACACCGGGACTTTATTTATACCAAGGGCATTCCGGCTCTGGAGCGCATGGGGATCAAGGTGACTGTGCTCCGTGGGGAAAAGACCTATCTGGATCTGTTCACCGGGCGAATCACCCGCGGCCCTAAAAGGGGGATGCTGCGTTCCTTCCCCATCTGCGGGCGGTGTGCCATCCAGCGTGACTGCAAAGTAAAGCCCATCCGGCGATACCAGAAAAGCATTCCTCCCGACACGATCCAGTATATTGGTATTGCCAAGGACGAGCAGGAACGACTCTTGCGGCTTGGGCGGAATCAGGTATCCCTCCTGGAGAAGTACAACTGCACAGAACAGGATGCCAGGGAGCTCTGCGAGAAAGCGGGACTCCTTTCTCCTGTCTACGCCTTTACCGACCGGGGTGGATGCTGGTTCTGTCCCAACGCCAAGCGCCGGGAGCTGCGCCATCTCTATGACCACCACCCGGAGCTGTGGGCCAGGATGCTGGAGCTGCAGGCCCTGCCAGGCAAGGCAACAGAGAAATTCAACCGCACCCAGCGGTTTTCAGATATTGACGCGGCGTTTCGGCAGGAGGACGAGCAGCTGGATCTATTCCGAGAAGCTGCGTAAGAGAGGAGATGATAATGACGACCAATCAGAAATATGAAATCACCGAGATCGCCCATGAGAAGTACCCCTTCCTCCACCGCATCCGCGCCCTGCGGGACATCGGCAGCGAGGTCAAGACCGGGACTCTGGGCGGCTTTGTGGAGAGCGAGGACAACCTGTCCTTCAGGCCGGGAGATGATGCCTGGCTCTTTGACGACGCCATTGCCTGCAATGACGCCTATGTGGACAAGGGCTCCTACCTGCGTGGGAATGCCATTGCCTGCGGTCATGCCTATGTGTCCCGTGGAACCCTCCTGGCCGGCCATGCCCGAGCGGAGGATGACGCCTATATCCGGGGCGCGACCCTCACGAATCATGCCAGAGCATCCGGCTTTGCGGTGATCGTGTATAACCAGGATACCGGAGGCGTTCCCATGCTCTCCGGCCAGAGTGCCGTCTATGGCAGGGTGTCCGGCGATGTGCGGTTGACCGGCTCTGCGCTGGTAATCAGCGGTGAGGAGATTCAAAATGACACGCCGGATACTTTGGTCATTAGCGGCCGGGGCCGCTCCGTCATCCGGGATGATTCCAGGGATGAACTGGCGCCGCAGACGGGTCAGCCGGAGACTTCAAAGGCAAAAATTAAGGAGAGGCAGGTGGAGCGGTGAGCAACTTCTTCGAGCAGGAGCTGCGGAAGCTGTTTGGAGACGGGAAGATCATTCACGCTCCGGCCTTCGTGGGACGCGCCTGTGTGGGTGGTCTTGACGCGGGCAGGCAGGTGCGGGCAGAATTTGTGACCATGGGCCACGCGGACCATTATGAGGCCCTCCGTGTCACCCTGCTGGACAACGATCTGGGAGTGGTGGACAAATTAACTCTGCGCCTGGAGGATGTGTGGGGCAAAAAAGCGATCCCCAACAATCCTTACCTGAAAAGCGGCGTCACCCCCCACATCTGGGTCAATGACGACAAGACGGATTGGTACGCATATCACCCGACGCCGGCAGATTATCAGGTGATCCGGCAGGCGACAAGCGATTATCTCAGTGCTTTCCGGGAGAGAGTACCGGAGCATGACACCCGCAGTGGCCCCAAACTGGTGTATATTTGCACGCCTTTGCGGGGAGAAGCGGAGCAGAATATCACCCTCGCAAAAGAAACGGCGCGGGCGGTGTTTCAGGGCGGAGATATCCCGATCTGCCCGAACCTCCTGTTCACACTTATCGCCGCCCCCGGCGATCCTGTTCAAGAACAGGCGGCACAAGAGATGGGCCTGCGTCTGGTGGAGCTCTGTCAGCAGGTCAATGTGTATGGCCCGGTTCTTACACTTGAAATGCAGGCTGAGACGCAGCGTGCGCATGACCTGGGCATCCCGGTCATATTTGACCAGAAGCGGCTGGAAAAGACACGGCCCCGCCCCAAGCGGGGGCGGGCCAGATAGGAGGAGAGCGTGGCAGAGATTCAACAAATCACAACAGATGACCTGCGGCGCATGGATGGACAGGAGGGCCTGATCCTCCAGGGCTGCGGCGGCAACCTCCGGGAGTGGGTGGACGGGATCAACGACCTTCTGACGGAGGCGGGTATCCTGCTGGACGGCAGCCGGTTTGAAAACGTCTCTATGTTTCAGCATCAGGGGCTGACCAACCTGCTGTTCCCCTTTGATCGCGTCAAACTGGATGTGGGGAAACTGGCCACGTGGCGCCTGCAGACCCACGCGCAATTTGGTGGCACCTGGCTGAGCGACTATGTCCCCAATCAGCTGGGCGGGTACCTTGTGGAGCAGAAAAAGCCCTCCATGCGCTTGGAGGGTCAGGACGGGAACATTTTCAACATCCTGGGGCGGGCCTCCCGCCTGCTGAAGGAAGCAGGTCAAAAGGGCCAGGCGGATGAGATGTTCCGCCGTGTCACCAGCTCCGGCAGTTATGAGGAGGCACTCCACATCATCAGCGAATATGTGGACACCGAGCTGTCTGACTACACACCTTCTCCAAAATCCCATCAAAAGAAGAAAGGAAAATACGCCTATGAACGATAATCCCAAGTGGGAAATCATCCAGGGTGATGCCCTGCAGCTGCTTCCCAATTTTGCCCCCGGAACCTTTGATGCCGTCATCACAGATCCGCCCTACGCCTCCGGGGGGCGCACCCAGGCGGAGAAGAACAAATCCACCGCCAAGAAGTATTCCAGCATGGGCGACCACGCGCCCCCGCCCTTTGATGGGGACTCCAAGGACCAGAGATCCTGGACCCGCTGGGCGGCGGAGTGGCTTGGCGACGCCCGGAAGCTCTGCAAGCCCGGCGCCCCGGTGTGTATGTTCATTGACTGGCGTCAGCTCCCTGCGGCCAGCGATGCCCTCCAGTGGGCGGGGTGGATCTGGCGCGGCACCGCTGTCTGGGACAAGGGCAACAGCCGGCCCCAGAAGGGCCGGTTCCGGCAGCAGGCGGAGTACATTGTCTGGGGCTCCAATGGTGATATGCCCATCAGCCGCCCGGTGCCCTGCCTCCCCGGTGTATTCAAGTACGGCAATCCACAGAACCGCATCCACCTGACGGAGAAGCCACTCCAGCTCATGCGGGACATCGTGAAGATCACCGAGCCGGGAGGCCATATCCTGGACCCCTTCGCCGGCAGCGGTACTACCGTGCTGGCCGCCGTGCTGGAGGGCTACACCGCCACCGGCATCGAGGTCACGGACGAGTACGCAAGGCTGGCCAGAGAGCGGATCACGCGGGAGCTGGAGCCGTGTGCGTGAATTGCGGGGACTGTCTGGGAAAAAGAGTGGATAGATCGGTGGAGGTGAGGTATTTTGTGGGCAAGCCCGCAAAAGGGAGGTGAGACAGATGAGAGTTGACATGACCTTTGACCAACAGAAAGTGGAGCAGCAGGGCTACACCTTGGCTGCCGTGCGGCAGACGGTTCAAAAGAACTTCGCGGCTCATGGCCTGCACTGTGTTCAGAATGGCCCGGTGCTTTCCTGTGCAGATTGTGGCAGCGCGGATGACTTTGCCGATTTATGGGCGGTTATCATGGCGTTGCTGCGGACAGAGTGGTTCCCTGCCCTGGCCTCCTCCTGCGTTTGGCAGGATGACAACGGCGCACAGGAGGATCTGCTGGCCCAGGCGGGAAAGCTCCAGGGATGGAAGGTGACCTGATATGGCCAACATCGGAAGCCGGAAGCAGATTACCTTCGACTTGTGTCAGGAAGCCCTAAAGAAATACTATCCGCATTCCTTAACGCAAGCCTACTACGACATCCGTCGGTTTATGGAGAGCCATGGCTTTGAGCACCGGCAGTCCTCCGCCTATGTCTCCCTGGACAAAATGACGACCCTGGATGTGGTAAGTCTGGCGGAGCAGCTGGCAATGGCGCTCCCCTGGCTGAGCCGATGTGTCAATGAGATCGACGTGGCCAATATCGGGGTTCAGCACAGTTTGAAGAAGGTACTGGAGAATGCCTCCCGTCCCCTGTCTGTGGAGCTGGAGGCACTTCCTCTGGAGGCGGCCGCTCCGCGGCCAACACACTCAGGGCATCTTCATGCCGGAAAGCGGCATTCTGCAATGGAGCGGTGACCCGTCTGGAACACAGAACTGTTTGTGTCCCGTTTCCCCTTGCGTAAATATGCGGGGGCCGATATAATGAGGGAGAAAGGAGGGACAGCGCATGGAGCAAGCGTATGTATTGCGGCTATACGACACCGACCTTCTGTCCTTCTCTCTGTCCGAGCAGGGTATTGAGGGCCTGAAAGCGCAGATCCACAGCATCGACGAAGAAGATCGGGCACTGTTCCCCCTGGACCTGGAGCTGACGGACGACGGGCTGGTGAAATGGCTGCAGCGGCGGGTGATCCCCAAGAACCGCGCCTATGTGGCGGAGATTCTGAAAACCTATGGCCTGAGTGTCAACGACACCAAGGGCATCATCGACGTGTGCAAGGGCCTGTCCCTGAACGACAGCTATTGGGTGGTGCCCCAGGGTTTTACCGGGACATTTGCCCAGTACAATCTATATGAGAACCGCTTCTCTGAGATCCTGTCCCTGGTGGCCTACACCGGCATCGGACAGAGCGACGCGGCCTTTACCACCTCGCCGGAGCTGACCACCAACGGGATGCTCCCCAAGGCATGGCGATTTATCGAGGGCGAGGGCATCTATCTGTACAAAGGCGGAACCTTCGGCGCGGCCAACACCGGGAATGAGCCGTACAGCGAGTTTTACGCCAGCCAGGTCGCCCAGGCCATGGGCCTGGATGCGGTGGCCTACGAGTTGGAAAACTGGAAGGGCATCCTGGCCTCCCGCTGCAAGCTGTTCACGGATATTAACACCGCCTATATCCCGATCGGCCGCATTGTGCGGGAGGGCGGCCTGAAAGCCTGTCTGGAGTATTACCGGCAGCTTGGACCGGAAGCCTATGAGCAGATCAAGAGTATGCTGGTGTTTGATGCGGTGGTCTACAACGAGGACCGGCACTTCGGCAACTTCGGCGTCCTGCGGGACAACCATACCGGGAAGGTCACCAGTGCGGCGCCTGTGTTTGACAACGGGATGTCTCTGTTCAACTTCGCCATGCCAGAGGATTTCCGGGACCTGGACTCCTATGCCAAGACCCGTGGGACGGCCTACAGCGTCAGTTTTGAGAGTGTCTGCCAGGAGGTCATGGGACCCATCCAGGCCCGGCAGCTGCGAAAGCTCATCGGCTTCACCTTCCACCGCCATCCCCGGCTGAACTGGCCGGAGTACCGCCTGGAGGCTATTGAACGCCATCTGCAGAAGCGGGTACGTCAGCTCTTGGAGCTGGCGCCGGAGTTAAGGCGGAGGCAAGAAATCAAGCAAAGAGACCTGGAGAGGTAAGCGCAGACAGAGAATGCCATTCACAGCGTGTGGTTTTTCCTCGCATATCAAGAGTGAAAATGATGAGGTTTGACAGCACATTGTCTGCGGATTTAGATGGATGGCAGCGCCTTCCTGTGGTATATTGAAGTCAAGGACACAGCGAAGAAAAGGAGGAAATGGAACATGGGCCAAAAAGAAATCGAGGCTCTGATCGCGGCAGGCGGCGCCCCCTGTGAGATTTGCGGAGGCCGGATGCTGAAGGTGGATGGCTGCACATGGCCTGGGGTATATTCCAGAGGCAAGTATTATAAGCGGATCAAGTATGGCGATGAGGACTTTGCATGGCCTGATGAGCGGTGCCATGACTGCGGCGCGAAGCTGAGACACTACCATCACGCCAACTGCGATGTGGAGCAATGTCCAGTATGCGGCGGGCAGCTGATTGGTTGTAACTGTGAGATTGAATACACGAATGACACTCCAGCAGAAGCGCAATAAATTCAATCATTGCATCTATGACTCTGAAAAATATAATTACAAATAGGAGAAGTAAGGGAATATGGAATCTAAAATCTTTTTAATTTTTTTGGACAATATGGATGCTGGCTGCCAGTTTGTCGGATATGTGCGGAGTGAGGAGGCAGCGGAGAAAGTGTGTGATGAACTCAATGCTACTACGCCGTGGGACTTTCGTTCTTCCGATTATCAATATCTCGAATTGGACTGCCTGGAACATGAATGATGAGGTGTTTGAAAAATGCCGTCATTCCTGAACGGGAGGCGGATCAAGAGATCAGAGGGGAGAATCGTGGATGACCGGCCATTTTGTTGAGGAACTGATCCACCGTTTTGAAGTGGAACAGCAAAAAAACGACCGCAGTGGCATCTATGCGCTGACTCAGCGGATGATGGCTTACAACTCCAATAAGATCGAGGGAAGCACGCTGACAGAGAAACAGGCGGCATCCCTCTTCGACACCGGGACGCTGAGCTCTGAAGATGCCGTGATCCGTGCGAAAGACGTGGAGGAAATGACAGGGCATTTCCTGATGTTCAACGAGATGTTGAAAACATACGATCTGCCCCTTTCTCATGAGCTTATCAAGCGGTATCACTATAAGCTGAAGAGCGGTGTTTTTGAGGATCTCGCCAATGGATATCCCGTTGGAGAATATAAAAGCAGGAGAAACATGGTCTCGGATATTGTCACGGCCCTGCCGGAAGAGGTGGAGGGACGGATGACGGAGCTGCTGGAGTGGTATCATACGATCCCCCAGCATACGCTTGGGGACCTGGCAAAATTTCATGCAGACTTTGAGGCGATTCATCCATTCCAGGATGGAAACGGCAGGACCGGGCGGATCATCCTGTTTAAAGAGTGCCTGAAAAACGACATCGTTCCCTTCATCATCCGGGACGGCAGAAAAGTGGAGTATTACCACGCCCTGAATGCGGCGCAGACAAAGGGAGCGTATGGGGCGTTGGAACAGTTCTTCTTGGAAGAACAGTCGGAATATAAAACGTTGGCGGAAGGGTTTGTGGTGCCGATTGAGCGCACCTCAAAACGGAGGCAAAAAGAGCCAGACCAAGAGCGATAACCGTATGGCATGGTGCAATGTATTTGCACCATGCCATTTTTCTATGGGTGCAAATACATTGCACCTGAAAGGAGGTGAAGCCTTGACAGCTCCTATCCAGACGGCGAGATTTGTCTGCAAAGCGGAACGTGTTCGGGAGCTGACGGATGCCCTGACCCATATAATCCGGCAATCCCCCTTCCAGGTGGTCAAGATTATCGAGCTGACCGAGGCGCAGTACCAGCACTATGCCGCACACCTGGGTGAGGAAGCTCCATTTATCACGACGAACCAGACCATCATGGGCACAGATAAGCACGGTGTGACCCGCTGCCTGCTGATAACAGTTCGGAGCCGGAGAGACGGTATCCTCATAGATGCCCAAGGCTATGACTATGCCCGCTACTCAGCCTATATCCGGGACAAATTGCGCCTAAGTCTGCGGGATATTCCGATGGAGCATTACAACCTGAAGCTACGGGAGCGCCAGAAGGGACGGGACAGATGACCCGTCCTTTTCTCTTGCTGGAGAACGCATCTCTAAAAGAACATCCAATCAACCTACCGCTGAGAGACGGCCCCAGCGGGGCCGAGGCCCTCACCGCCTCTGGCGGAGAGGGCGCAAGCATAGCGCAAATGTACATTTGCGCGCTTGCAGGGGCATCCCCCTGCCCCCAATGCCGCCCGCGGGCGGAAAGAACTGCGGCCCCTGGCCGTAGAAAGGAGCGTGATGTTGCGGCACATCGCCAGTGTCAGCTTCGGCAAGGACTCCCTTGCCATGCTGCTGTTATTACTGGAGAAAGAGATGCCACTGGATGAAGTTATTTTTTATAATTCGGGAGTAGAATTTCAGGCAATTTACGATATTCGGGATCGGGTCAGGCCGATCCTGGAGCAGCGGGGCATCCGGTTCACTGAATTGAAACCGGATGTCTCATTTTTATATCAGATGTTGGAACGGCCAGTATTCTCAAAAAAGAGAGGCTCTCACTTGGGCTACGGTTGGTGTGGCGGCACCAGCCGCTGGGGGACCAGACTGAAAATGGACGCCTTGGATGGCCTAGAGCTGGATGCGGAAAAGCATTATGTTGGGATCGCCGCGGATGAGTTGGACCGCCTGGAAAAGCTGAAAGCACCGAAATGCTCACCGCTGGCCGAGGCGGGGATGACAGAGGCAGACTGTTTGGAATATTGCTATCAGCGGGGATTTTTCTGGGAGGAAAACGGCGTCAGGCTGTATGACGTCCTGGATCGTGTCTCCTGCTGGTGCTGCAAGAATAAGAATCGGAAAGAGCTGAAAGCGATTTATCAGTATCTCCCCAATTACTGGTCACGCCTGAAGGAGCTGCAGGCCCAGATCCCTATGCCCATGAAGCCATACAGCCGCATGGGAGTCCCTTACGGGAATGTGTTTGACTTGGAAAAAGTCTTTGAGAAGGAAATCCGGGAGGAGAGTTCCGTTCCTCCTTCCAAAAGGAAAAGGAGGCGGCATGAGTCGACCAGATAGGAATGAAAAGCACCATCTTCACATTGAACTCACCCCACAGCAGTACCAGCTGCTGTGCCGGCAGGCCCGCAAATGCGGCCTGACCAAACGAGCCTTCCTGGTCCGCTTGATCGAGGGGAGGCCGGTCAAGGCCCGTCCTGCCCAGGAGATCAAGGACCTGCGCACGGAGATCCATCACATCGGCAACAACATCAACCAGATCGCCCGCAGCGTTAACGCCGGAATCGCCAGGCCGGAGGATGCCAAGCGAGGGCTGTACCTGCTGGACCAGGTCTATGAGTTGATGTACCAGGTGGCGAAAAAGTAGATGGCAGTCACCAAGATCCTGGCCCGCAAGGGCCGCCTGGACGTGGGCGTCCGTTATGTTCTCAACGGAGATAAGACCCAGGAGCAGATTCTCACCGCGCGCCTGAACTGTGAGCCTGGCCGGGAGGTACGGCAGATGCTGGAGACCAAACAGGACTATGGAAAGGAGGGGGGTGTCCAGTATTACCACATGATCCAGTCCTTCCGGCCCGGCGAGATCATACCGGAGCTGGCTCTGGAGATCGCAAAGGAATTCGTTTCAGAGCACCTGCCCGGCTACCAGACAGTCATCGGCGTCCATGTAGACAAGGAGCACATCCACGCCCACATCCTCTTCAACTCGGTCAATGCGGACACCGGCGAGAAGTATCACAGCAATGCTCAGAGCTACTACCGGCAGATCCGGGCCGTCTCGGACCGGCTGTGTAGAGAGCATGGTCTCTCTGTAATCGTGCAGGGGGAACCTTCCAAGGCAGTAAGCTACATAGAATGGCTCCGCCGATCCAAGGGGCAGGCCACCTTCCGCAGCATGCTGGAGGCGGATCTGCGGGAGGCCATTCAGGACGCCAACGACCTGGGACACTTCTTTCTGCTCATGGAGCACAGGGGCTATGAGATCAGGCACGGCGCCCGGCTGGGCTTCCGGCTGAGAGGCCAGGAGCGGTTCATGATCCCCGGCAGGAAAGATCCATTGTTCACGGAGGAGGGCATCCGTGCCGCCATCCAGGGGAACCTGTCTGCCATCGAAGCGGGGCGGCGGCCTGCCATCTTGCCCCGGCCAGTCTATCGACCCTACACACCCCATCCCAAGTACAAGGGCTTTCTGGCCCTCTATATTCATTACCTCTATTTGCTGGGGAAGGTTGGGCAGCGGCAGTATCCGCCTCGCATGACGCCCCAGCTCCGGCAGGAGGTAATGAAAGCCGAGCGATACCGGGAGCAGCTTGCATTCCTGCGGGAGAACAATATCGTTGGCCCCGATGATATGACGACCTTCCTTGCCCGCACAGAGGAGACGCTGGCCAGCTTGACAAAACAGCGCACCATCCTCAACGTGCGGAAAAAGAGACAACTGGCGCTGTACAAAGCCTTGGCGGACGCGGAGGCTCTGGCTCCGGCCAGGGAACTCTATGAGGATGGCCTGTCCGGGATGGAGGCGGAGTTCGCCCAATACCTGGAGGCGGTCTCCACCCTGGAGCAATCCAAAATTCCCAGAGAGCAGCTGATCTCGGAAAAGGCGCAGGTGTATCAGCAGCTGGCGGAGCTCAACCGTCAGATCCGCCAGGAGCGGAAGAAGCTGGCCCTGTGCCGGGAGATTTTAGACCGGATACCTCAGATAGAAACGGAACTTCAGAAAGCAGAAATGAGAGAAAAGGAGGTGAGAAGCGATGAATATCGGAGGCGGTGAAGCCGCCGATCAGCTGGTGCGCATGATGCTGACCGGCACAGAGGCAGCCGTTCGGTTATCCGGCTCGGCCTTGAAAAATATGCTGGCCCTCAGCTTGGCCCTGGCCAAAAACCATAAGCGGATTTCCGGTAAGATCAATCTGGGAAAGATGCTGCGAGAGACACGCGATCTGCGCCAGTTCCCCATGACCCCGGAACAGTATCATCAGTTTCAAAAGCTGGCAAAACAGCAGAAGCTGCTGTACTCCTCCATCCATGACCGGGACGGCCGCGGGAAGATCATCGATGTGATCCTGCCGGTGACGGAGCTGGACCGGGCCAACCAGATCTTTGAGAGGATGCTGTATCAGGAATCATCCCGGCATCCGGAGCGGCAGGGGCCGCAGGAGGCGGAAAAGGCCGCTCCCAAGCGCCCAGTACAGGAGGAGAGGCAGGAGGGCGCCCAGAGCCGTCAGGAGGGCCCTGTGGCCCAGCAGCAGGCGCAGAGACCAAAAAAAGATTTTCGGTCGGAACGAGACTCGCACGATACAAGAACCAGCTCCTCTACATCCAGAGAGAGCGGGAGTACCGGGATGACGTTTGAGCGCCCCTCCGTTCTGGAGAGGCTGAAGAGCTACCGGGCGCAGTTGGATCAAAAGTCCGCTCCGGCCAGACAGAAAACAAAAAATCAGCATAAGACACGATAATATCGTCAACGACCAGACAGGCGTTCCTACCCACCGGGGGTGCTGGAGAAGCTCCGGCACCCCCGGCTTTTTTCGTTTTATCAGAGGAGATGATCGCTGCTGCAGCAACTACCAAAAGCCAACAGCCTGCTTGCTTGGCTGTTTCTCTATATCCCCGTTGCCTGGGTGGCCCTGCTCCTTGCCCAATCCCTGGGCGGGGGATTGCCGGATATTCTGAGCCACCTGACGGAAGCTCTGAAACACCCCTTCCAGATTCGCTGGACAGAGCACAGCTTCGCATCCATCCTGGTCTGCTCCGGACTCTACGTCATGGGCATCTGCCTGTATCAGTCTGAGCAGGGCCGGACACGGGATGGAGCAGAGCACGGCTCCGCTGCCTGGGCATCCCCCAAGCAGGTCAATGCGATGTTCGCCCAAAAGCAGAACAAGATCCTCACCCGTCATGTCCGCCTGGGCCTGGACACCCACAAGCACCGGCGCTCCCTGAATGTGCTGGTCATCGGCGGCAGCGGCGCCGCCAAGACCCGCAGCTATGTGAAGCCCAACATCCTGGAGGCCAACACCAACTATGTCATCACGGACCCCAAGTCCGAGGTCCTGCTGGCCACCGGCGGCTGGCTGGAGAGCCAGGGCTATGACATCCGGGTTCTCAATCTGGTGAATCTGGAGCAGTCGGACGGCTACAACCCCTTCCGCTACCTGCGGGACGAGAAGGACGCCCTGCGGCTGGTCAATAACCTCATCCAAGCCACCACGCCAAAGGGCAACCATGAGTCCGACCCCTTCTGGACCAGTGCGACTCGTTCGCTGGCGGTAAAAAGTCAGCGGACAAACAACAAATACCGTTGTTTGGATAACTGGTAATTCGACAGGTGGAATGACGGGGTAACGCCCTGAAACGCCTGCCCTCGGTGGGCGTGCATCGGCTGCAAATCCGGTGTACGAAGCCCCACGACAACGGCTGAGAGCAACCGTAACCGCCGCCAACGGTGGCCGAAAGCGGTCTGGAGGCAGACTGTGTTGCCTATAGGCCAAGGGTCTATAAAATACCCATGGTTAGAATGTTCGCCGTAGCGGGCGGACTGACGAATCCGCGAATGTACGGGTCTATAAGAAGACCATATAGAAATGTATGGGTGCGTTCAAGCGCAGCCGGTGTGGTTTAGTAGAAATTGTCCCTACGAACGACCATGTTGTGTTACAGGCACATCCCAGCCGGCAGGCTCATAGCGGAAACCTAAAGGTATAGATGCACAGATAGAATTACCGGAACGAGGAAAGGCAGCGGCTTTCGTAAGAAAGAACCCGGCGAAGAACAATAAGCGGGTGAACCGCTGCTGAAAAGTAGTGATCGAACCGAAGAAGTCCCTGTAATGGGGATGGAGGAATGGTCACAAGTCGAATTGTGGAAACAGGCATTATTCAATCCAATCATAAGGATTCGAGTAAGACCAAAAGGGTCACTTTTCCAAATTGGAGGTGATGCCTTATGCCAAAAGAAAGGAAAAAAGTCCTGTGTATGGACGCCCAGCGGCACGCTGAGTATTACGGTATGCAGCGGACATTTGACAAACTGTACGCCAAAAGCAAAGCCGGAGAAACTTTCACCGGCCTGATGGAACTGGTATTAAGCCCGGACAACATCATGCTGGCCTACAGGAATATCAAGGCCAACACAGGCAGCTACACAGCAGGAACAGATAAGCAGAATGTCGGTGACATCGGACGGCTTCCACCGGCTGAGGTCATCGGTAAGGTCAGAAAAATCGTCACAGGCAGCGAACACGGCTACCGTCCCAAACCAGTACGCCGGAAAGACATTCCAAAGCCAAACGGCAAAACCAGGCCGCTGGGTATTCCCTGCATCTGGGACAGATTGGTGCAGCAATGCATCAAACAAATCCTGGAACCCATCTGCGAAGCAAAGTTCAGCAACAACAGCTATGGGTTCCGCCCGAATCGGTCAGTGGAGCACGCAATTTCCCGTACTTACTCCCTGCTGCAACGGGCGCATTTACACTATGTTTTGGAGTTTGACATCAAAGGATTCTTTGACAATGTGAATCACAGCAAACTTATTAAGCAGCTCTGGACGATGGGTATCCAGGACAAACAGCTTCTGTTTGTCATCAAGCGTATCCTAAAGGCTCCCATCCGTATGCCGGACGGCAGCACCGTTTACCCGACAAAGGGAACGCCCCAGGGCGGGATCATTTCCCCGCTGCTGGCCAATGTGGTGCTTAATGAGCTGGATCACTGGATCGACAGCCAATGGACGGAACACCCCGTGGCAAACCGCTACGGAACATGGCGCACCATCCGCACCTCCGAGGTCTTTGACAAGAGCAAGGGCTACCAGAAAATGCGGAACAGCAATCTCAAGGAAATGTTCATTGTGCGCTATGCGGATGACTTCCGTATCTTCTGCCGGAACCGAGAGGACGCGGAGAAGACCATGGAAGCTGTCACAAGGTGGATTACCGAACGGTTGAAGTTGGAGGTCTCCCCGGAGAAAACACGCATTGTCAATGTGCGAAAGCGTTACTCCGAGTTTCTCGGCTTCAAAATCATGGTGTACCGCAAGGGTGGAAAATATGTCGTGAAGTCCCATATCTGTGACAAAAAGCTACAGTTGGAAGAAAGCAAGCTCGTAGAGCAGGCAAAGCGCATTGCAAAGCCAACCCAAGGGCGAACGCAGTCAGAGGAAATCGGCCTGTTTGACGAAATGGTATTGGGCATCCAGAACTACTACAGGATTGCTACCTGCATCAGTCTGGACTGCCGGAAAATCCACCGCAGAGTCATGACAGTGCTGACCAACCGTTTGAACACGGAAAGCGGCTGTCAGCTCATCCGGGAGGGCGGTGCCATGACAGACAGTGAAAAAGAGCGTTACGGCACTTCTCAGATGGTGCGGTATGTGTCCGGTATCAACCGGCCAATCTACCCCATAGCGTTTATCAAGTATAAAACCGCAATCGGAATCAGCACCGCCGTCTGCTGCTTCTCTCCCGCGGGACGGAAAAAGATACACGATAATCTGGAGATGGATGCGACCCTGTTCGCGTATCTGCGGGAACATCCGCCGGAGGGCCACAGTCTGGAATATGCCGATTGCAGGCTCTCTTTGTTGTCGGCCCAGAAAGGCAAGTGCATTGTCAGCGGTGAATGGTTCTTGCAGCCCGACAGCATCGTGTGTCACATGAAAGTTCCAAAGGAGCAGGGCGGCCAAGAGCGATACAGCAATCTGGTGCTGCTCCATAGACGGTATCTGCCCTTGCTGACCGACCAGGATGCTGCTGCCCTTAAGAGTATCTGTAAACAACTGACTGTAACAAGAAAACAACTGACCAAAATCAACAACCTGCGTACTGCCGCAAAATTAGCGGCAATCTGAACAACTTTCTATTGGTGATTGATTAAATGCCTGATAACACAATCGATGGAACGCCGGATGCGGTGAAAGCTGCATGTCCGGTGTGGAGTGGGGGAAAATCTGGCGATAATTTCAAAGGATTACCTATCACTATAGGCGGAGACCGCGCTGCTGCAGGCCATCATCCTCATGCTGTTTCAGGAGGCCCCAGAGTATGAGCAGAACTTCTCTATGGTCATGCGGGTGCTGGAATACGCCGAGGTGAAGGAAGAGGACGAGGAATATATCTCGCCCCTGGACCTGCTGTTCCAGGCCATAGAACGGGAGAACCCCAACAGCGTGGCTGTCCATCAGTACAAGGTCTTTAAGATGGCCGCGGGCAAGACCTCCAAGAGCATCCTGGTCTCCACCGCCGTCCGCCTGGCCCCCTTCAACCTGCCCCAGATCCAGGCCATCACCGACCACGATGACATGGACCTCTACACCCTGGGGGAGAAGAAGGTGGCACTCTATGCTGTGATCCCGGACAACGACAACACCTTCAACTTTCTGGTGTCCCTGCTTTACTCCCAGGCGTTTCAGACCCTCTACTACAGCGCCGACCAGATCCACCACGGAGCCCTGCCCCAGCACGTCCACTTCGTGCTGGACGAGTTCGCCGCCATGCCTCTGCCGGGCTTCACTCGGGAACTTGCCACCATGCGATCCCGGAATATCTCCGCCAGCACCATCATCCAGAACATGGCCCAGATCAAGGAGCTGTACAAGGACTCCTGGGAGACCATCCCCGGCAACTCGGACACCATCTTGTACCTGGGCGGAAACGAGGCCAGCACCCACAAGTACATCTCGGAGGCCCTTGGGAAAGCCACGATTGATACACGCACGCATGGCCAGACCAGAGGGCGGTCAGGCTCCTACTCCACCAACTTCCAAATGAGCGGCCGGGAGCTGCTCACTCCGGACGAGGTGCGCGGCTTGGACAACCGATACGCCATCCTCTTCATCCGGGGCGCCAGGCCCGTCATGGATCTGAAGTATGAGCTGACCGACCACCCCGCCATCCGCCATACGGTGGATGGCGGCGGACCGCCCTATATCCATAAAGGCAGACACAAGCCGGCGTTCCAAGGCATTCCGCTCTTCCAGGCATTTTCCGCTGGCACATCTGATGAAGAAAAGGAGAATGCTACATGAAAAATGATCTTCACAACCGCAGATTTGAACGCCGCGCACAGAGGGCATACGCTGTGTTTGCCTGCCTGGTGGCGGTCCTGACACTTACCGTCATGCCTGCCATGGCAGCGGACGATCCGCTGGCCGTGGTGGATAATCTCTCCGAGTTTGTCTTTTCCCTGATTCGAGCCATTGGCCTGATCCTGCTGGGGTGGGGCATCGTCCAGGTAGGTCTCTCGTTTCAGTCGCATGACCCCTCTCAGCGATCCAACGGATTCCTGACCCTGGCAGGCGGCATCGTAATCACCTTCACCAAAGAGATCCTCACCCTCATTACCGGCTGATGTTCAGGAGACAAACGATTCACCCGCGGCACCTTGCGGGGCCGCGGGTGGGGAAGGAGGTGTGGTAAATAGGAAGCGGAAACTGGATCGTGGACAATCTTAACTCCGCCCTGACCACCTGGAACGATAAGCTGGCGGAGCTCTGGACGCTCATCAGCACCAGTCCGGAGAGCTTCAAGGGCGGAGGCGTCTGGACAGTGATCCAGAACATCAATGGGGCGCTCCAGGCAGTGGGGTATGGCCTGCTGGTGCTTTTCTTTGCCGCCGGCGTGGTCAAGACCTGCGGCAGCTTTGCCGAGCTGAAGAAGCCGGAGATGGCCTTTCGTTGCTTTGTCCGTTTTGTACTGGCTCAGGCCGCAATCGGCCATGGGATGGAGTTGATGATGGCGCTGTTCAATATCGCCCAGGGCATGGTGTCCACCATCATGTCCTCCTCCGGTCTGACCGCTGTGTCAGCCACCGCCCTGCCAAGCGAAATGGTGACCACCATTGAAAGCGTGGGATTTATAGACAGTATCCCTCTGTGGGCCATCACCCTGCTGGGCTCTCTGTTTATCTGGGTGCTCTCTCTGGTGATGATCCTCACTGTCTATAGCCGTTTTTTTAAGCTCTATATGGCGACGGCGATTGCCCCCATCCCCTTGGCCAGCTTCGCGGGACAGCCCTCCAGCAGCATTGGCGTGGCCTTTCTGAAAAGCTACGCCGCCATCTGCCTGGAGGGCTGTGTGATTGTACTGGCCTGTGTAATTTTCTCAGCCTTTGCCTCGTCGCCGCCCGCCATCACGGACAGCATTCTGGCGCCGGCTACCATTGTGTGGAACTACATCGGAGAACTGATCTTTAATATGCTGGTTCTGGTGGGGGCCATCAAGATGAGCGACCGGCTCATCCGGGAGCTGATGGGACTGGGCTGACCTCAATCCCACAGCCCATCGGTGCTGACAGCGGACTCGCCGCTGGCCCTGCTCTGCCGCACTCGGCTGGCCAGCTCGTGCGCTGCGGCTCGTTCTGCAAGCTGTTCGTCCAGCCACGCATAGGCTTTCCGAATGGCAGTCACTACCCAAGACAGAGCGGACAGCCCTACCAGGACAAAGAATATGCCGTCTGCCAGCGCGGTATGGGTCTGGTACCAGCTGTGGAACACTGTGAGCATTCCCAGCGCGTATAGGATCGGAATTCCCAGCCGGAGCCGGATCGCCAGCCGGAGCAGAATGGGCAGGAGGAACAACCCTGCCACCAGGAACAAGTACAGCATTGCCACGACCTCCTTCGTCTGGTTTGTGGCATCTTACCATACGCGGACAGCCCCTGCAAGGTGTGTCTGCCGATTTCTGAAATAGGAGGAACTGTGAAATACGAAGAATTTGACCAGCAGATCCGGGAGATGATTCCTCAACCATCCGCAGCAATCACTGATGCCCTATACCGGATGGGCGTGGAGGCGCTGGAGGACAGGCCGCAGGACCTCCTGATCGCCTTTGAATTCATTTCCCGGTATTTTAGCGTGGATGTGCTGCAGGGAGTCTATGAAATTATCCAGCATGGTTCTGCCGTACTGCCGAATGAATTGGTAGCTGCCGCCGTCTTTTTACAGACCGGCGACACATCTGAGCACATGGCCCAGATGGCAAAGAATGGGGAGCTGATGTGCTTTTACAGTCCAAGAGAAAAAGGAGAAATCAGCCCCTTGGCCATCTGCTCTGTTCTGGAAGCCGGAAAAAAGGTCAATTATTTCACTACAAAATTCGGGAAGTTTACGCCAAAGGATATCCTGGCTCGGGCCAAGAGATTTGCCAAGCAGCAAGGAGTCTCTGTCACAGGAGCACTTGAATGTATTTCTCCAGAAGGAGAGGTGAGCACGGGCTTATATGCGGCGCGGAATGTCCTTGCCAGGCAGTGGACCAAGATGACTACGGCATTGGACACGATCTTTGGAACTTGTCCTGCTGTTGCTGCCCGCGTTACCTTTGATGCAGATCGCGGACATACTGCGGTAGAGTATAATCCCCTTTGGCAAAAAGCACACATGGCGCATGGACAGATCGCACATCGGGAAAAACAATCGAAACCCTTTTGCCGAGAGAGGTAGGTGATATTCTGGAGGTACGCATCAACAAGGAGGTCCGTGACTATCAGGAGAGCCTGTTCTTTGGGCTCTCCCTGCGGCAATTCCTGTTCGCCCTGCTTGCCGTCGCTGTGGCGGTGGGCGTTTACTTTGGGCTTCACACTGTGGTGGGCAATGCGGACGTGGGCTGGCTGTGTGTGCTGGCCGCCTTTCCCTTTGCCATCTGCGGCTTTTTTACCTATAATGGCATGACCTTTGAGCGGTTCCTGATCGCGGTGATCCGCTCGGAGCTTTTATATCCCCGGCATCTTGTGTTCAAATCGGACAATCTCTACGCAAAATTGATGGAACACACTTCGATGAAGGAGGATCTCAAGCTTGATTAGAACCCTGCAAAACACCATCAAACAGGACAAGGAATGTTTTGCGGTTCCAAAATCAGTACAGGAAGCCATTCCCATCCACCGCCTCTGGCCGGATGGGATTTTTCAATTCGGCACGAAATATTCCAAAACCATCCGTTTCTCGGATATCAACTATGCCATCGCCTCCAAGGAGGACAAGACCTCCATGTTCCTGGGCTACTCCGAGCTGCTCAATGCCCTGGACACCGGCTCCACCACCAAGATCACCATCAACAATAAGCGGCTCAACCGGGAGAACTTTCAGCGGGAGATCCTGCTCCCCCGGCAGGACGACTACCTGGATGGCTACCGGGCGGAGTACAACGCCATGCTCATGGACAAGGTCACCGACTCCTCCAACAGTGTGGTGCAGGAGCGATACATTACCCTGTCCGTCCACCGGAAAAGCATCGAAGAGGCCCGCACCTTCTTTGACCGGGTGACCGCGGACGTGACCTCTCGCCTGAACCACCTGGACTCCCACTGCGAAGAGCTGGACGCGGTGGAGCGGCTCCGGGTGCTCCACGACTTCTACCGTACCGGGGAAGAGACAGAATATCACCTGAGCCTGCGGGATTGTATGCGGAAGGGAGTCTCGTTCAAGGACGCCATCTGCCCGGACAGCCTGGAATTCAAGCGGGATCACTTCCGTATGGGGGAGAAATATGGACGGGTCCTGTTCCTCAAGGAGTACGCCAGCTACATCAAGGACTCTATGATCAACGAGCTGACGGCCCTGAACCGCACCATGATGCTGTCCCTCGATGTGATCCCTGTCCCCACCGACGAGGCGGTGCGGGAGATGCAGTCCCGCCTGCTGGGCGTGGAGACGAATGTCACCAACTGGCAGAGAAGGCAGAACAGCAACAGCAACTTCTCCGCGGTGGTGCCCTACGATCTGGAGCAGCAGCGGAAGGAAACGCGGGAGATGCTGGACGATCTGACCACCCGTGACCAGCGGATGATGTTCGCTGTGGTGACTCTGGTGCATCTGGCGGACAGCAAGGAGGAGCTGGACAGCGATACCGACGCCCTCCAATCCATTGCCCGCAAGCACCTGTGCCAGCTCTCCACTCTGAGCTGGCAGCAGGCGGACGGTCTTGCAACCGTCCTTCCCCTGGGCCTGCGGCGGATCGACGCCCTGCGTACCCTGACCACCGAGGCCCTGGCTGTCCTCATGCCCTTTAAGGCCCAGGAGGTACGGGACCGGGGCGGTGTGTATTACGGCCAGAACGTCATCAGCAAGAACCTCATTATTGCCAACCGGAAGGAGCTGCTCAACGGCAATGGATTTGTGTTGGGTGTGTCCGGCTCCGGAAAGTCCTTTATGGCAAAACAGGAGATGGTGGGGGTGACGTTGGCGGACAATGGCCGAAACGGGGAGCGGCTGCCGGATGACATTATCGTCATTGACCCAGAGGCGGAATACCGCCCACTCATCGAGGGGTTGGGCGGCGAGGTCATCAGCATCTCCGCCACATCTCCCAACCACATCAACGCCATGGACATGGAGCAGGGCTACGGCGACGGAGAGAACCCCATTGTGCTCAAGTCGGAGTTCCTGCTCTCCTTGTGTGAGCAGCTGGTTGGCTCTGGCAAGCTGTCTGCCAAGGAGAAATCCATCATTGACCGCTGTACGGCGCAATGCTACCGGGAGTATATCCGGAGAGGGTATCAGGGGAGCGTTCCCACCCTCCAGGACTTCTATGCCGAGCTGCTCCGGCAGCCGGAGGCCGAGGCCCGCGATGTGGCTCTGGCCATTGAGCTGTTTACTGAGGGCAGCCTCAACACCTTTGCCAAGCCCACCAATGTGGACACCAGCTCCCGTATCCTCTGCTATGACATCCGGGACCTGGGCAAACAGCTCCAGCCAGTGGGGATGCTGGTGGTGCTGGACAGCGTCTTCAACCGGATCATCCGAAACCGGAAGCTGGGAAAGAGTACCTGGGTCTATATCGATGAGATCTATCTGCTGTTCCAGCATGAGTACAGCGCCAACTTCCTGTTCACCCTCTGGAAGCGGGTCCGGAAGTACGGAGCCTGCTGTACGGGCCTGACCCAAAATGTGGACGACCTGCTCCAGTCCCACACCGCCCGTACCATGCTGGCCAACAGCGAGTTCCTGGTCATGCTCAATCAGGCTGCCACCGACCGGGCGGAACTGGCCAATCTGCTAAATATCTCCGACAATCAGCTCTCCTACATCACCAACGTGGACTCCGGGCGCGGGCTGATCAAATGTGGCAGCGCCATTGTTCCCTTTATGAACAGCTTCCCCAAGAACCGACTCTATCAGCTGATGACTACCCGTCCGTCTGAGACGATGGCGGCGGCGTGACCGGATGGGGCCGGAGCCCTGCACGGCTTCGGCCTCGCCAGACAGGAGGTGATGGAGATCGAGAAAATCAAGGAGAAGCACCCCAACACAAAGGGGCTGAAGGAGAAGGTCAAATCTGTCCCCAAGGAGCTCGTCCACCGGGGACTGGAGGACGGCTCAGAGCGATTGCGACTCCAGTTCCGGGATGCCGCCCAGCAGGGCCGGCAGGACGGGTATGGCGGGGATCGGATCGAGGACACCGCCGCTGGGGGCGTCAGACAGGTGGAGCGCGGTGTGGGGGACCTGCTGAAAAGACGCAGAAAATTCGAGGGAGGGCGGACATACAGCACGGAACCGCCCACAAGCGGCAGGGGCGATACTGTCCACGGCCAGACTGTATGGGGGCATCTTGAGCTGTGGGAGGCGGCAGGAAGCAGCACCTGCGGAGAGGGCAGAGGCGCTGTGTCTCCGCCAGGCGGCGGTAATACGCGTTCGGCCGCACGGCTGGAACATTGCAGTGTCAAAACGAAAGACACTTACATCCAAGGGCAGACTCCTTCTGTCCAGGGGCTATCCCGGGAACAGCGGGAGTTTGCTCAAGAGCGGAGGCGGGCACAGGCAAAGAAGCGGGCGGGGCATTTTGGGCCGCATTCGGCCCGGAAATACGGCCCAGGAAACGGGGTGGCCACGCCCCCTGAGACAACTGGGATCAAGGCGGGGAGTACCGGGAAAGCTGGTGCCCGGCAAGCCATCAGGCAAACGGTCAAGACGGCGGAGAATGCTTCCAGGAGTACCATCAAGACGGCAAAAGAAGCTGTCAAGACTGCCCATCAGGCCGGAACAACAGCGCAGAGGACAGCTCAGGCGGCCATCAGAGCTCCCCAGAGGGCGGCACAAGCCGCCCGCCTGACGGCAAAGACAGCCGCCGTCACCGCCCGATCCGCGGCCAGGGCCGCGGCTGCGGCAGCTAAGGCGGTGGTGGCCGCCGCACACTCTCTGGCTGCCGCTATTGCAGCTGGGGGTTGGGTAGTAATTGTGATTGTCCTGGTGATCTGCTTGGTTGGGATGCTCATTGCCTCGCCCCTCGGTATTTTTTTTGCGGACGGTGGCAACGCCCCGGATTCGGTCTCGCCCTCCGCGGCTGTGGCACAGATCAACGGGGAACTGGCGGATCGCCTGGCCGACCTGCAGGAGAGTGGGACATACGACCGGGTAGAGGTCCAAGGTCAGCCTCCAGCTTGGCCAGATGTACTGGCGGTATTTGCCGCCAAGACGGCGGGAGCGGAGGACGGCGTGGACGTGGCGGTGCTGGACCCACAGCGGGTGAATCTCCTGCGGACGGTGTTCTGGGACATGACTAAGATCACCACCGCAGCTGAGACCGTGGAGATCCCAGCCGGTGGTAACGCATCAGCCTCTACGGAGAAGGTGCTGATCATCACCATCACTGCCAGGACGCCGGATGATATGCGGGTGTTTTACAGCTTCACGTCGTGGCAGAATGAGGCTCTGGACGAGCTTCTGGCCAATTCAGATATGCTGATGGCACTGGCCGGAGATTTGACCATTTCCAGCCAGGATGCCAGGGAACTCCTGGCCGATTTGCCAGAGGACCTGTCCCCGGAGCGGCGGGCTGTGGTGGAGACTGCCTGCCAGCTGGTGGGAAAACTGAATTATTTTTGGGGCGGGAAGTCCCTGGTACTTGGCTGGGATGACCGCTGGGGCACACTCCGTCAGGTCACGGCGGCAGGCAGCCCCACCACCGGCACCTACCGGCCCTACGGGATGGACTGCAGCGGGTATGTGGACTGGGTATTCTATAACGCCACAGGTGGAGAGTACATCATCGGCCACGGTGGAGGCGCCCTCGCCCAGCATACCTACTGCATGAGCATCTCTTGGGAGGAGGCACTGCCAGGCGATCTGGTGTTCTACCCGGATGACGTACACGTTGGGATCGTGGGAGGACGGGACGAGAACGGGAACCTACTGATCATCCATTGTGCCTGCGGTGCCAACAATGTGGTGATTACCAGAGTAGATGGTTTTACCAGTGTAGCGCGCCCTCTCTTATACGATGAGCACACGAGCAAGAACCAATTAGTGCAATCAGCTGAACTGTGACCAAGTGGCAGATGGCCAGTCCGAATGGGCTGGCCATCTGATACTTTGACAGCAATTTTATAGCACGAAGTTTAACCTGTAGATTATGAACGAACAAATTACCAAGAGTGTCTGCAGAAAGAACTGTGACTGGAAACTAATTCAGTATTCCACTATGCTGGAATGAACCATCACTGTTTCGAGAGTATGACCGCTGGAATTTTTGACAGTAGCTTTTGTCTCAACCCGGTAATCATACCCTGGAGTCACATACCATGTACCGTTCAATGAAACGGACCAATCTGCAGAGTTAGTCCAAGATCTCACCGTTTTCCAACCGCCATTGTTTCTCTGGAGAGTCATAGTCAAATCGACTTCATAAGAAGGAGATGTCGCCGTTGCTGAAGCCGAACAAGATGCGGCGCCACTGCTGCTGATTGAGAGATCAGCATATGCGTCATCCGTATATGAATATCTAGGGGTTATGACTTCGGAATCGGGATTTGTCTGCAACTCCTGCGCATTTATTGACACACACAACATTAATATGGCCATTATCATACAAACAGCTTTCTTAAAAATTTTGCATCTCATAGATTTGATCCTCTTTCTTTTGATTTGAAGCGTAACGCTTCTAACAAAAGAAACGCAAGAGCGCATAAATGCAACCACTCATGCGATATATTTTATATTTTCCAAAATCCGCTGGTGTATTTCTGTAGATATACCGCTAGATGTTCGCAGTTGAATAAAAAGACCGTGTTCCAGATCGGATAAAACACTGTGGATTCTGCCATCTTTGAGGACCTGAATCCCATTAATCCCATTGACAGTGATATTTACTACACTGTCAGCGTCCTCTGTATCCACATTCAGGGTACCATGGCCATCTGCTCGGTTGATTGAAAAGAACTGACCGGCAGAGTCCTCGAAAAGTGCAGAACTATCATAATCGTTACGAGTACAGGTAAATCCTTCCGGAATCCAGCCGACTTCAAGATGCTCAAAATATGTCGCGGTAAAATCGTAGGGGGCAGAATTTTCGGTTTGTGATGTGTTTCCCCCAGTAGCATTACCATTCATTGTCAACTGTGTATATTGCTCTTCAAAAGTAATCAACAAATTCAATGCAGAGGCTCGGAAGTCCGGAGAGAGGGCAAATGCGGTCGTAAACATCATCACCATAACGGTTACGACCACGGCAACATGAGTGAACATATGCTTGGCAGTACGCCAGTAACCGCCTCTGCGCTGCCTTGCAAAATGACGGTTTATAGCCTTGATACACTTCCTATCAATTTGCTCAGGGACTGCGGCTTTCGGATCATCCTGTAGCTCCTTGTTGATCCTTTCAAGGCGCGCCCCTTCTTGTTCGGCGACCTCATACATTAGGAGTGCGAAATAGGCATCTTCATACTGCTCCAACAGTTTTTCGCGTCTATTCACTTATTCTTCACCCCTACTCAATAAATTTGATGCCCTGCGTCGTGCCCTGGTTAATTTTACACGAATACTTCCTGGCTTACAATGAAAAATGTCAGCTAGTTCTGTATCCGTCTGTTCCAAAACATATCTCCGATAGAGCAGTTCCTGATCGGAGTCCGGGAGATTCCTCCAAATATCCCTAATTTTCTGCAGATGCTCTTTAGCTTCCAGTATTTGCTGCGGAGTATCCTCATAGTTTTGACGGCGAGTGTTTTCTTCGCCTGAGATAATAAACACAGTGTGTTTAGCGATAACAGATTGGTGCCGCTTAAAGTTGATTGCTGTACTTCTAACTGTATAAACAAGATATGTAGGTAACGCGCAACACGGAATTCTCATCAATTTTGGAGTTCTTACAAGCAATCTTTCAATTGCATCTTGTAGAACGTCTTCGATATCTGATTGATCTGTAACATACATGCTTGCTGTTTTATACATCAAGCGATGGTATTTCAAATAGAGCTGCTCAAAGAAGGCACGCTCTTGATCTGGAGTAGTATCCAAGCACAGCAAAAACACAAAGCCCCCTCCATAACATACCTGAATATAAAACACGAAAAACCCGGGTTTGTAACTACATTTCAAAATTTTAGTTGAGTTTAGATATATCCCTGCCTCAAATTCTATTATACATATAATTTGTTGATTATAAATAGAATATTTCGATAAATAATGTAATATCAGGGCCTACCGCTCAAAAAAAACTATAATCATTCAAAAACAGGCGGTGAATCATGTGGCTCATTTTGGAGAAATTCTTGCGGACCTCAGAAGAGACAAGGGGTTACAGCAAAAAGAATTACACGAAATATTTTGTGAGAACTGGCAAAACCCTGTGAAACAGCGCATTACACCGCATTTCCTGACAACAAGACCCTCAAATTACTACGAATTTACTACTAAGGAATGAACTTTGATGCGACGAAACACAGAGAAATGCGGACATACGGTTTAGCGCCGCTCTTTGAATTGCTCTCTAAATCACATATCTCCCGACTGGATAGGCCGTCTTTTCCGAATGGAGAAGGCGGCTTTTTCATGCACTTACATAGCCGCCTGTTTCGCCGCAGGCGGCTAAATCTATGAAAGGAGGGAACTCCCAAAATGGCGAAACCAAAGGTAATCAGCGTAGCAAACCAAAAGGGCGGCGTCGGCAAAAGCACCACCGTCTACAACCTGGGAGCCGGCCTTGCGCTGGAGGGAAAGAAAGTCCTGCTGCTGGATGTGGACCCCCAGGGCGACCTGACCAAGATGCTGGGCCAGCGCAAGCCCCATGATCTGCCCCTCACCCTTGCCAATGTCCTGAACGATGTAGTATCTGGGACAACGCCCCGCGGCCACCCGGAGATCATGCACCACTATGAAGGCTTTGACTTTGTTCCGGGAAATCGTAGCCTGTCCGCCGTGGAGGTAGGGCTGGTGAATGTGATGAGCCGGGAAATGGTACTTCGGCGGTATGTGGACAGCGTGAAGCGGGAGTACGACTATGTTCTGCTGGACTGCCGGCCCTCGCTGGGTATGCTGGTCATCAACGCCCTGTCCGCATCGGACTATGTGCTTGTCCCCGTCCAGGCGGACTATCTGGCGGCAGAGGGCATGACGGAGCTGGTGGGGACGGTGCGGAGCGTCCAGCGTCAGATCAACCCCAAGCTGAAGATCGGCGGCGTGTTCCTGACCATGGCGAATGAAACCGCGTTCCGCAGGGACATCGTGAACAGCGTGAAGGAGAACTTTGGGCGGCGTCTGCCCGTACTGGACACGGTGATCCCATCCACGGTGCGTCTGGCGGAGGTCAGTACGGCGGATAAGAGCATTTTCCAGCATGAACCCAGGGGTCGGGCGGCGGACGCCTACCGCAGACTGACAAAGGAGGTGTTGGAAATTGGGCAAAAGGAGCGCAGCCGGGCTTCTGACCTCGGTAGATAGTATATTCACCACCCAGGAGGAACGGGACAATGCCCAGCGCAGTTATGTAACCGACCTGTCTGCCGCGGAGATCAGCGACTTTCCTAACCACCCGTTCAAGGTGCGGATGGATCAGAGCATGGTGGAGCTGGCAGACAGTGTAAAGCAGTATGGCGTCCTGGTCCCCTCGCTGGTGCGGCCCATGCCGGACGGCAGTTATCAGATGGTGTCCGGCCACCGGCGCAAGCGGGCGGCGGAGCTGGCGGGCCTGCCCACGGTGCCCTGTATCATCCGGGAGCTGACAGACGATGAGGCCATCATCGTCATGGTGGACAGCAACCTTCAGCGGGAACAGATATTGCCATCCGAAAAGGCGGTTGCCTATAAGATGAAGCTGGAAGCCATGAAGCGGCAAGGTATGCGGACGGATTTAACTTTTGGCCCGTTGGGCCAAAAGTCTGCCATCAATACAAGGGATACCTTGGCAACAGAAGTTCCAGATAGTTCAAGGCAAATCCAACGCTATATCCGCCTAACCAACCTTATCCCGGAATTGCTGGACATGGTGGACAATTCTGTGCTGAAAGAAGCCGGCAAGTTACAAATGGCCCTGCGCCCCGCCGTGGAGCTGTCCTATCTGTCGGAGGCCGAGCAGACCGCCTTGCTGGAGGTCATGGAGGGAGAAATCCGCACCCCATCCCATGCCCAGGCCATCAAAATGCGGAGCTTTTCCGAGCAAGGCAAGTTGAACCCCGATGTGATCCTCTCCATCATGCAGGAGGAAAAGCCAAACCAGGTGGAGCAATTCAAAATGCCCAAGGCACGGATCGCCAAGTTCTTTCCTGCGGGGACGCCCGCGCAGAAAATGGAGGACACCATTGTGAAGGCTTTGGAGTTGTACCGCAAGCGGGAGAGGGCGATGGAACGATGAACGCCACACCTGGGGGATGGTCTGCCCTTTTGCGGCCCTGGTACGCCTGCCGCTCCCCCCCTCTCACACTCTCCCCCCAAACCCGCTGTACCAGTTGAAAAGAAAGGCTTTGACCATCCTTTTTCAGCCGGTAAAAGACCTTTGGAGAACAGCGCGCAAGAAAACCGAACACGGGCATTGTTGGACCTCATGGCGCACCATGAGGATTTTTTTGTACCCAAAATCAAAAACATGGAGGTAGTTTAATTATGAAGCGGAAACCCCTGACCCACGCGGCCCGGCTGCTGTGCGCCCTGGCTCTTTCCATGAGCCTAGCCCCTGCCGCCCTTGCCGCCGACTCGTCTGAACCCACCCAGCCGTCACCCTGCTATCCCACCGCCGTCACCCGGAGCGAGGATGGTACTGAGATCAGGAAAATGTACGACCTGGGGCCGGAGGATGACCCCGGCGGCATCCCCCGGTCCGACTTTGAACAGGACGGCTACCACTACACCCTCACGGACCTGCTGAAACAGGAACTCCCCGCCAACGAGAGCCGCCAGCATACAGAAACCGTGTCCGTGAACAGCAAGAGCAAGGACATGGGCGCGGTGCTGGCCCTGCTGCCGCAGACAAAGGAGTTTATCACGGAGGACGGCCTGTCCGGGGTGCTGACCCTGAAACTGGATACGGTGAAGGTGGAGGTGGCCGGGTATGGCAGCTCCACCAAAACCGTGACCGCCACCCGCACCTATCCCGGCCTTGCCAACCAGGACACGCAGTATATCCCCAAAACCATCCAGGACGGTGGCAATTCCATGACTCTCCAGGCTGTGGATTGGCAGACCGAGGGGGACGGCCATTTTACCGCTATGGCCTCCTACTCCGGCTCCGCCACCAGTTCCTATGTGAAGGGCTATACCGTCACCGCCGACTACGCGGGCACCGTGAGCCGTATCAACCTGAATAAAATCCGCTATGTAGCGATCTTCGAGGGCACAGCATTAGACTCAACCCCTGAAGATATTTCCGACCCCAACACCCCCGCCGACCAGACTGATTCCACCGGGCAGGAGGCCCAGGCCGGAGAGAAGAACAGCGTCCTGCCGGTTGCGGCTGTTGTCGCGGCGGTGCTGCTTGGAGGCGGGGCGTTCTACTTCATCAAGCGACGGAGGTAATACGATATGAAGAAACTGACCATGCTTTTGTCTCTGCTGTGCCTAACTGCGGCCCTGGCTGTTCCCGCCAGCGCGTTAGAGTATGACATCGCCGCCCCCGGCGACCCGGAGTATGGCAAGCCTACTTCGGTGGAGCCTGTTGCCACGGCGGACCGTGGTGAGCTTTCCAATGTGGATGTGAGCAAAAACGCGGCTCTGGTCCCGCCCGCCTTTGGCAGCCCCACCGCCTACACCCTGAATACCGGTACTCCGCTGACCCCCAATTTGGCCCCCGGCTATATGCTGGGCGATGGTGCCGTTATCAATGGCAGCGCCGGCACCACCGTCGCTCCGCCTGATTATTCCGGCTTCCCCAGCGGCGGCACATCCAGCGTCCTCCCCACCATCGGCTTCACGGAGGTCACATCAGACCTCTACTATCAGGGCGGCTACCTCGCCACCTTAAAAATCCCCAGCATTGATGTCAATGTGAAGGTCTATGAGGGGACGGGAAGCGCCGTGCTGAGAAAGGGGGCGGGCCATTTTGAGGACACCAGCGTTTGGGCCGGAAACGTCTGTTTGGCCGCCCATAACAGGGGCGTGAACGACCATTTTGGGGAGATCCATACGCTGGATGTAGGAGATAAGATCACCCTGACCACCAAGCTGGGCAAGCGCACCTACGCCGTGACCAGTGTGAACAAAATCAGCGAACTGGACAACTCCCTGCTGTCTCCCACTGCGGAGAACTGTATCACCCTCTTTACCTGTGTCCGCAACCAGAGCGCCTACCGTTGGGCGGTCCGAGCCGTGGAGGTGTCATAACCACCCGCTGAAAAGAAAATTGCACCTTAGACAGTTTTTGCCCTCTTATGGTACAGTTGGGACAGCGGCATCCCAATCTATCACAAGGAGGTCATTCCATGATGAAAAACAGTCTGAAACGCTTTACCGCAGTCCTCACCTGTACAGCCCTGACCGCTGCCCTGGCTCTTCCCGCGCGGGCGGCGGAGGATCAGCCCATCCGGGTAGGCAGCTACAAGGGCACCATGCTGGAGGTGGGAGAGCGCAGCGGCTTGGTGATTGGTCCTGGCGGGTCGGCGTGCACTGTGACTTCCAGCGACCCGGACACGGTGGAGGTGGAACAGGTGATGAACTTCTGGACAGCCGTTGCCAAAGCGGAGGGGAGCGCGGAGATCACCGTCTCCAACCAGACCGGGGAAACCGGGACCCTGACGCTGACCGTTGGCTCCCACGCTCCGCAGGCTCCCACCGTCGAGAGTGGCCCCGACCAAGGAGAGGCGTTGGATGTGCGGCTGGAGCTGGTACGGCTGGTCAATGAGGTGCGCCGGGAGAACGGTGTGGCGGAACTGCCTGTCAGTGAGGCCCTGATGAGCGCCGCCCAAACCATTTCCGATAAGAAGTACACCTGGCACCACACCAAGGAGGAATGCGAGGCGGCCCTGGCCTGCGGCTATCCCTATGGCTTCGGCGTAAATCTGACTGTGTTTACCGGCGTTTCCACGGAGGACACCGCTCAACACGCCCTGGACAACTGGCTCAACTCCCCCGGCCATTTTGAAACTATGATTAAGCCGGACTGTGACAGCATCGGCGTGGGCGTGACAGAGAGCGGCAGCGTGACCTATTGCTACCTGTTCGTGGGTCGCCCAAACACCCACAATCCCTACGAATAATTGAGAACTGAACACGGACACGGAGAGGTCTTTCAGCCCCAGGCTGGAGGGCCTTTTCTTATGCCCAAAAACGGAAAGGAGTTTTTCACTGATGAAGAAAAACCGTTTTCTCACCCGTATGACGGCCCTGCTGCTCGTGCTGGTGTGTATGCTGGGCCTGCTGCCCACCGCGGCGTTGGCGGCGGACGCCCCCAGCTCTATCAAGCTGGAGGACTGCACCCACAATGGCGTCCACTATGAATCTCCCAGCCTGGGGACCTGCTGGCTCCATCAGATGACCTTCGATTACAACCAGAAAAGCACTATCGGCTTCTGTGCCGAGCACGGGAAAGGCATGGGCTGGTCCCTGGAGGGCCAGACCTGGGGCAACCCCAAGCCCATCACCGACCCTACCGTGCAGACCATGATGGCCTACTACTATGCCCATACCACCGGCGTGTTTACCGACCAAGCTCATGCCTTGGGCGTAGACGAGGTGTGGGGCAGCGATTATTCCTGGACTATGAATGCTTGGGTGCAGGCTATCATCTGGCGCTATCAGGCTGGCCTGCTGACGGACCCGGCCACCGCCTGCGCCGAGGAGTTGGTCTGCGTTTATAATAACCTGCACCACGGCAATTACAGCGGTGTAGATGATCTGCTGGATGGGATGTCCTTCCGCGACCGTGCCCAATATATTCTGGACTTGGGCGATCAGGGCGTATGGGGCGATTGTACCGTCCATGAGTACGCCTATACCGGCTCCAGCACCAGCTCCCATCAGGCCAAGGATGTGCAGGCCATTATGATCGGGGAGCTGAATGTTATCCGCGAGAAATACGATCTGACCGTGAAAAAGGTGGACGCCACCAACCCCAACAAGGGTCTGCCCGGAGCGCGGTTCATCGTGCGCTCGGAAAACGGGACCTACGAGAAGGAGGTCGTGACCGGGAGCGATGGGACCTACACCCTGTCCGGTCTGGACGCCTCCACATATTCCGTTGTTGAACTGGAAGCTCCGGAGGGCTATGAGATCGACAACGCGGGGCCGCAGTATGTGGCTTTGCCCAATGGCGGCAGCAATACCGTGACCGTCACCTTCCTGGACAGCCCGGAGATCACCAGCGAAGGCAGCATCCGTAAGGTGGATGCGGATGATCCTACCAAGGGTTTGGCCGGAGCAGTCATCAAGATTGAAGGCACCGACAACAGCTTTGTGGGCACTTATACCACCGGGGCGGGGGGCTATCTGGAGGATGTGCCCTGGGACGCCCTGCCCATCGGCAGCTTTACCGCGACGGAGGTCACGCCCCCGGAGGGGTACTCCCTCAGCCCGGACCCGGATAAGGTCAAGCAGGAGTTTTACTGGGACGGAAAGAATGATGTGGCCTTGGTGTTTGAGAACGACGCCAGGGTAAAGGTCAAACTGGTCAAGTACGACGACAGCGGCGATCCCCTCCCCGGTGCAGTATTCAACATCGTCAGGGACGGCCAGATCATCGGCACCGAGGCCACCCAAGCGGACGGCTCCATCACCGTCCCTAATGTGACCGAGGGGATGTACGCCTTTGTGGAGGTTTCGGCCCCTGCGCCTTTCGCCTGCCTGACTGATCCGGTCATTGTCCATGTGGATCAGGCCACTGTGGATGGAGGCGGCACCATCACCGTGGAGGCGGCAGACAAGAAGCTGCCCAGCCTTTCCATTCTCAAGCGGGATGAGCAGACCAAAGAGGTCATTCCCGGTACGGTCTTTGAAGTCAAGGGCATCCATTCCGGCTACCATACCGATGTGACCACCGGAGAGGATGGCAGGGCCACCCTCTCTCATATCCCTGTGGACAGCTATGAGTTGACGGAGAAATCCGTTCCCGAACCTTATGTGGTGGGGGATGAACCCATCCAGACCGTCTACCTCGGCCCCGGCGAGGAACGGGAACTGATTTTTGATAACCTGAAACAGCCTCTTTTGACCATCGCCAAGGTGGACGCCGCCGACTCCACCACCCCCATCCCCGGCACCACCTTTACTATTGAAGGTATTGACAGCGACTATCGAAACGATGTGACCACCGGCGAGGACGGTACGGTGTCCCTGCGGGTGGCCCCCGGCAGTTATAAGGTGATCGAACAGTCCGTTCCGGCCCCCTACTATTTGCCGGACAAGGACGCGGACCGGGAGCAGACGGTCAGCCTGAACGCCGGGGATGAAAAGCGGCTGGTATTTGAGAACCACAAGGCTCCGGAACTGACTATCTATAAGGAGGACAGCGTAGCCGGCGCTCCCGTGGAGGGGGCGCGTTTTCATGTGACCTATACCAGCAACGGCGAGGCGTCGGACGCGCCCGCCACCATCGACTACGGAGAAATTCTGACAGACGCCAACGGCGAAATCAAGCTCCATGAGCAGGGAAAGCGGCTCTATCCGGGCGAGTTTACCATTACAGAAGTGGAACCGGCTCCCGGCTTCCAAATGAAAGAGCCGACCACGCAGACCATCATCCTCCATGGAGGCGAGAGCAAGACCGTCACATTCCAGAACGAACCGCTCAACGCGATTGTGGTGGAGAAGTACGACAGCGTGACCCACGAGGCCCTGTCCGGCTGTACCTTCCAACTGAAGTATCTGGGTGGGGTCAGCGGCACGGGCGGCACCACCATCGGTCAGAAAGTGACTGGGAAAAACGGCACCGCCATTTGGACCGGGCTGAAAAGCGGGGCCTATATCGTGGAGGAAGTAGACCCTGCGGACGGGTATTCCATTATCAACGCATCTGAAACGGTATATTTGGCGGACAGCGGGGAGCAGAGCGTTGTCACCGTCCGTTTTGACAACGCGCCGGACGGCATCCTGCTGATCCGCAAGGTCTGCGCCACCAACCCCAGCGTGACCCTGCCCAACGCCGAGTTCAAGGTCATGTATGCCGATGGGACCCTGATTGGAGACAGCAACGGCGTCTACCGCACCGACGAGAACGGCGAGATCCGCATCCCCGGTCTGAAACCCGGCAAGAGCGTGGTGGTGACGGAAACCCGCGCCCCGGACGGTTTCATCCTGGACACCCAGAGCCAGACCGTCCAGATCAAGGAGGGCCGCACCGTTTCCCTCACCTTTAAGAATCAGCCAAAGGGCGCTCTCATTATCCAGAAGCGGGACAGCGCCACCGGCCAGCCCCTTCCCGGCGCGGAGTTCCGGGTAACGACAGCGGCGGGCTGTGAGGTAGGGCTGGACGGCGTGATTGGTGACAGCACCCTCACCCAGAACGGCATCTTTACCACCGACGCCCAGGGCGAGATCAAGATCACCAACCTCGCCCCCGGCGCGTATGTGCTGACGGAGATCAAGGCCCCCACTGGGTACGTCATGGACAGCCCCAGCACCAATGTGGTCATCGGGCAGGGCGGCGATACGCAGACCGTCATTGTAGAAAACTCCAAGGCGGGAACCCTGGTTATTGATAAGCGGGACTCTCTGAGCGGCAAGCCGCTGGCGGGGGTGACGTTCCGCGTCACCACTTCCACAGGTGAGTTTGTACCGGCTGAAAACGGCCAGATCAGCAGCAACGGCCTTTATATCACCGACAAGGACGGTAAAATCGTTATCAACGGCGTGGTGGGAACCCTGGTGGTCACGGAAACCAAGACCATCCCCGGCTATACCATCGACGAGGCCACCCGGACCCAGACCGTGGTGGTGAACCCCAACGACACCCAGACGCTCCATTTTACCAATACCCCCAGCACCACCCTGGTCATTGAGAAGTATATCGAGGGCACCACAACCCCATTGAAAGGCGTCACATTCCTTGTCACCGACAGCTCCGGCGCGGTAGTGGGCAGCAGCAACGGCGAGTTCATCACCGATGAACATGGCCGCATTATCATCAATGACCTGACCCCTGGCACCACTGTCACCGCACGGGAGGTCAAGACGGCGGAAGGCTATGTCCTGGACACCACACCCAAGTCTATCCAGATCAAAGCCGGCGAGGTACAGACCCTCCGCTTCTACAACACACCGAGCGGCGGCCTCACCATCATCAAAAAGGACGAGGAAACCGGAGAGCGCATCAAGGGCGTGGAGTTTGAAGTCCGCAAGCTGGACGGCGAGATCATCGGCACCTACACCACGGACCGCAACGGTGTTATCAACCTGCCCGAAGCGGAAAAGGGCTGGTATCAGGTGGTGGAGCTGAAAGCCGCCGAGGGCTACCGGCTGGATGATACGCCCCACCAGATCGAGGTGAAGGACGGACAGACCGCCACTTTGGAGATCACCAACCGGCAGACTGGCAGCGCCGTCATCCACAAGGTGGACAGCGTGACCGGCAAGGGCATTTACGGCGTGACGTTCCTGCTCTCTGACGCCAAGGGCCACCCCATTGGTCAGTACACCAGCGACAACGAGGGCTATGTGTATATCGACCGGGAACTGGAGGATGGCCGGTACACTCTCCGGGAGATCGAGTGCGCGGAGGGCTATATTTTGGACACCCAGCCCAAGACCTTCTACGTCCGGTATGGCGGCTGCACCACCATCACCTGGGAGAATACCGCCGTCACCGGCCAAATCCAGGTGACTAAGACCAGCGCCGATTATAACTCCATGAACGGCTGGCCTGCCGGCACCCCCATCCCCGGCACCATATTTGAAGTCTACCATGCCCGCACCGGGAAACTTGTGGACACCATCTGCACCGATAAAAACGGTGTGGCCGTATCTAAGCCCTTGCCTTTGGGCCGGTACAAAATCGTGGAGTCCCAGGCGGCGGACTTCTATGCTTTGGACAAAACGCCCATTGAGGTGGAGATCGAGCATGAGGGCCAGATCGTCAAGGCGGCCATGACCAACAAGAGCCTCTATACCAATGTAGCCATCCAGAAAACCGGCTATGCCGAGGTCATGTCCGGCCAGAATATCCGCTACACCTTCTCCGGCATCGCCAACAACTCCACGACTTCTCTCACATCGTTCTACTGGCGCGATACCCTGCCCGTGGAAGCGGTGCGGCTGGCGAAGATCACCACCGGCACCTACAATGCTGCTGGAAACTATAAGATCGTCTACAAGACCAATCTCAGCGGGAGCGAGTACCGTGTGCTGGCGGACAGCCTGAACACGCAGCAGAACTATGTGCTGGACGCCTCGCCTGTGGCCCTGCGGCTGGGGTCCAACGAGTATGTCACAGAGGTGATGTTCGTGTTTGGCGTCGTGCCCTCCAACTTCCGGCAGGTGGAAAAGCCCATGATCGACTGCTCCGTGGTGTCCTGGGTCAAAGGCGGCAGCCAATTCGTCAATCAGGCGGATGTGGGCGGCGTCTATGACGGTCAGTGGATCATGGCTACCTCCCGGTGGGTGACGAAGGTCTACGCCCCCTCCAAGCCCCTGCCCCGGACGGGTTATTAAGCGCATCCCCCGCGGCCCGCACAGCGGGCCGCTTACATACCCATTCGCACATTTGAAACCATTTGCCTTTTCCTGTACGATATGGGCAGAGAGAAGGGAGTTGTTTCAAATGTTCAAACGGGAAAAGAAAGTGTATCTGGAACTGACGGACGCGGAGCGCCGCCTTGTGCGGATGTACCTGATGAACTGGCGGAACAAGCTGACCGCCCAGGGCCGGGATGCCGGACCAGTGAACGACCTGCTGTTGAAGCTGATGGCTCACGGCTGAAACAACCGGCTTTTACATACGCCGCTCTTTGTCTTTGGGGACACAGAGCGGCGTAAATTTTTGGAAGTCCAATGGTATGAAGTCAAGTAGGTGATGCAAGAAAATTTTAAGCGAAACAGAGTAAAAAGCACTGTGTAGACAGCAAAAAGGCAACACCAACCAAAGCCCTGTCCCTGAGAAATTTTGAAACAGGGCCTATGAGTCAGAGTGGCAAGCTGCGCTCTCAGCCCTCCGGCGGGATATACAGGCGGTTGTCCTTTAGCAGCCGAAAGACCAACCGGACCAGTTTTCTGGCAGTTAAAGCGAGTGCGCGTTTATGCTGGTACTTGTTGACCTCTTTGAATTTGAGGTC
>CDZL01014871.1_pt1 | contig 127642 bp, 121 predicted proteins | sample 557581 | NCBI WGS metagenome assembly CDZL01 (sample SAMEA3182063, study PRJEB8094) | gut metagenome | biome: human; feature: gut; material: Stool; isolation source: human stools | place: Canada | collected 2013-01-29 | reverse complement strand
AACGGATAAAAGCTACCCTGGGGATAACAGGCTGATCTCCCCCAAGCGTCCACAGCGACGGGGAGGTTTGGCACCTCGATGTCGGCTCGTCACATCCTGGGGCTGTATTCGGTCCCAAGGGTTCGGCTGTTCGCCGATTAAAGTGGCACGCGAGCTGGGTTCAGAACGTCGTGAGACAGTTCGGTCCCTATCTGTTGCGGGCGTAAGAGATTTGAAGGGAGCTGTCCTTAGTACGAGAGGACCGGGATGGACGTACCTCTGGTGCACCAGTTGTCCTGCCAAGGGCATAGCTGGGTAGCTATGTACGGACGAGATAAACGCTGAAGGCATCTAAGCGTGAAACTCCCCCTAAGATTAGATCTCTCATTCGAAAGAAGTAAGGCACGACGTAGACTATGTCGTTGATAGGCCGGAGGTGGAAGCACGGTAACGTGTGCAGCTGACCGGTACTAATAAGCCGAGGGCTTGACCTTAACATGGATGATTGCAGGCGCTTGCGAAGTGCGGAAGATTTACATTGTTCGGTTTTGAGGGTGCAGCACCCTGGATGGTGGCGACAAGCGCCTTTAGCTCAGCTGGTAGAGCAACTGACTCTTAATCAGTGGGTCCCCGGTTCGAATCCGTGAAGGCGCACCAATGGCCCGTTGGTCAAGCGGCTAAGACGGCGGCCTCTCACGCCGCAAACGTGGGTTCGATTCCCGCACGGGTCACCATCATTTTTCTCTTGACAAAGAGGAAGAAAATGAATATAATGACTTATCGTTGAGAAGAACGGTAAGGAGAAGAAAGTTGTTAGAGTTTCTTTTGCTTACTTTTCTTTTCGAAGGAAAGTAAGTTGGTGTTGATTGCGGTGAGGGTCCACCCGTTCCCATCCCGAACACGGAAGTTAAGCTCACCTGCGCCGAAAATACTTGTCTGGAGACGGACCGGGAAGATAGGTAACGCCGACACAAAAGAAGGGTCTGGCCTGACCAGGCCGGATCCTTTCATATTCCTCCTTAGCTCAGTCGGTAGAGCATGCGGCTGTTAACCGCAGGGTCGTTGGTTCGAGTCCAACAGGGGGAGCCAGAATGTGGCTTGCCGCCACAGTTGCTGTGACGGCAAGCCTACTTTTTAAACGCTGTGGAACGGTATGGGCCTTTAGCTCAGTTGGTTAGAGCAGCCGGCTCATAACCGGCCGGTCCACGGTTCGAGCCCGTGAAGGCCCACCATTTAGGGGTATAGCTCAGCTGGTAGAGCATCGGTCTCCAAAACCGAGTGCCGAGGGTTCGAATCCTTCTGCCCCTGCCATGACAAATTACAGCGACCGCTGTCTTTTGATAGAAAGATGGCGCGGTAGTTCAGTTGGTTAGAACGCCGGCCTGTCACGCCGGAGGTCGAGGGTTCAAGTCCCTTCCGCGTCGCCATTTGCTGCTGTAGCTCAGTAGGTAGAGCACATCCTTGGTAAGGATGAGGTCCCCAGTTCAAATCTGGGTAGCAGCTCCAAAAAGCCTTGAAAACTTCGGTTTTCAAGGCTTTTTTGTTGCGAATTTTGATTTTTTGGTGTGGGTCAAAATGTGGGTCAGTTGGTTGACCCACACCGTGACCCACATGCGGAAAGGGCCGGAAAGGGTCAAAGTGTGCCGGGCAGGAAGTTTGCACTTCCTGCCTGTCTTTTTCTCTGCCTTACATGACTTGTTCCATAAAGCTGCCCATGGTGGCGGCTGCCTCGTCCTGCTTCTGCCTGGTGGCGTGAGTGTAGGTGCGGAGGGTGAACCCGGCATCGTAGTGCCCCAGCATGGAGGACACCGTCTTTACGTCCACACCGTTCTGGAGGGCTGTGGTGGCGAAAGTGTGCCGCAGGTCATGGAAGCGGATGTGGGGGAGCCCAGCGTCCTTCAGGAGCTTCTTGTGGAGGTTTACCACCGAATCCGGGTGGTACATTTCCCCGGTGATAGGGGAGGGGAACAGGTAGGGGCTGTCCGGGTGCTTGTCGTGCTCCTGGATCAGCAGGTCAATCGCCGTCTGCGGAATAGATACTAGCCGCACGGAGTTTTCCGTCTTGGGCCGGGTGAGCTCCAAGGAGCCGTCTGGGTTTCGGACATACTGCTTGCTGACGGAGATTGTTTTGCCCTGGATGTCTACGTCGTCCCACCGCAGGGCCACCAGCTCTCCCTTCCGCAGGCCGCTGACCAATTCCAGATAGAACATGGGGAGCAGATTTCGGGTTTTGGCGGCTTCCAGATAGGCGTGCATATCTTCAGAGGGGAGAATCTGCATCTCGATCTTTCGGGGCTTGGGTGCAATGCAGTCCTCGGTAGGATTCCTGGGTATCAGCCGCTCCTTGACCGCCCGTTCCAGCGCCGCATGGAGCATCAGGTGGACACTGTGAACCGTTGTGGTGCTCAGTCCCTTGACCTGTGCCTTTCCAATATGTATTCTGCCCTCCTCCAATAACTCTTTATAGAGCTTTTGCAAGTGCCTGGTGGTCAGTTTCTTTAGCTTGACGTTACCGATGCGAGGGATGGTGTAGGTCTCAATAATGAGCTCGTAGCGGTTTGCTGTGGCGGTACGCACATTTGGCTTGGCGTAGAGCTCATACCAGGTGCGCAGCCAGGTAGCCACAGTGTACTCGTCTGCCGCCTTACTGACGTCCAGACCTTGGCACTCCTCCAAAGCTTTTTTCAGCTTTTCCTTGACCTCTCCCTGGGTCTTACCCAGCACATTCTTGATGATCCGTTTTCCGGTCTTGGGATCGTACCCAGCCGTGTACCGTCCTTCCCAGCGGCCATCCTTCCGTTTCCTGATGTTGCCCTCTCCATTAGCTCGTTTTTTTGCCATGGGGTGCCACCTCCAGCTCTTTTGCAATTTCCTGGGCCAGCTTGAACCCGGCGATAAAGCTTGCCAGAGAGATTTTCTCCCGCAGCAGGTTTTGCGCATCCACCAGCTGCATCAGCTTTCGCCGTTCCGGCTGCCCAAGGTAGTCCCGCACTTCCTGGCGGGTCTGCTCAATTTCCTCCTCCAATTCAGTGAAGTCCGGCACCTGGAAAAACCATTTATACAGGGCAGCCATGTAGTGATACATTGCGTGTCGCCTCCTTTGCAGCAACACACAATACCAGCTTTCCCGATGGATAGCCATAGGGAATGGGCAGAGTTATCAGAACAGTAACAATTACTTTTTGGTGTGCAGCCCTTATTCTTTGAGTAGCGATGTAATTTTTAATACGCTTAGGGCTCCGCACTTGAGTGTGCAGAGCCCCAGCGTCACATCATCTGCTGCCCCTGATCGTGGTCATCCGGCTTATGTCCCAGCGCGATCTTTTTTTGCTGCTCCCTGGCCAGAGCCTTTCGGTCTCCGTGGCCATGTCTGATGGTGGCATCCAGGACAAAGTCATCGGGATCTCCCTCCAGCCTGGACAGCAGGTGGAGCACTTCGGTTGTTATGTCAGCGTTTGCCACATGAGAATACACACCGGCACCGCCGCCGCTGCCGAACTCATGATGATGAAGGGGATCCATCTCCGGAGCGAAGAGATCGCCTCCTGGGTGTCCTTCTGAAAGGCCGACCCGATGGCTGAGAGCTCTTTGGTAAATTCGTCTCTCTGCCTCCCATCCTGTCTGATTGTTTCTTTCATGTCTGAGAGTATGTGCTCCATTGACCGGTAGGTTTCCTGGTTGAAGGCCTGCGTCTGCTCCAGCCACTGCTGGAGCAGTTCTGAGGTGGCCAGCGGCTCCAGGCTCTCCTTCGTGGCCAGAGTGGCCATGGATGCCTGGATCGTTTTCTGGAGGGCCAGGGTATGCTGGAGGACATTCTCCAGCTGCTCCACCGTCTGCACCGGCATCGTATACAGCACATTGGCCTGTTGTTCCGTCAGGGTGGGAGGTGCCGCCCGCTGCTTGAGGGCTGCCAAAGCACTGTTGTGCTGCTTGGGCTCGTATTCCAAACTCATGCTCCATGTTCTCCTTTCTGAATTTTAGCTCGTGCAGTCTGTCGTCTCTGCACTTCATTCCGGTAGGTGTGGTGTAGGTGATGCACTTCCGATATTCCTCCCAGCGTACCTGGTAGCCCTGTCTTTTCATTTCCTGTACAAATTCTTCTCGGCTGCCGGCTACTTTCATGACTGCCTCCACCGTGGTGATGAGCTGGAACTTCCAGCTCTCTCCCCGCATAGCCGCCCGGTATTCCCCGGCCCTCAGCCCCTTTGTCCGGTGATCCTGCCGGTACGGCTTTAGAGTGGTCAAGCCGTGCTCCATACAGATCTGATCACTAACCTTCCGCATCTCTTCCAGCGTTCTGGGAGTGAAGTGGAGCTTCTTTCCGGTATCCGGATGAACCGAGTTGACCACCAGATGGGAGTGGGAGTGGAGGTGCTGCCTGTCCACATGCGTGGCCACCAGGACCTCACAGCCGGGAAAGAACTGCTCTGCCAATTTCAGCCCGATCTGATGGGCCTGAGCTGGTGTAAGGTCTTCTTCCGGGGAGAAGGATTGGATGTACTGGTAGAAGAAGGTGCCGGTGTCTTTCCCATAGAGGTGTTTGGTAGCCATGAAGCTCTGCATGGCCACATCTGCCACACAGTTGACGCCCGTCAGGTAGCGGTTGCCCTCCTCGTCCATGGTTTTCTTTGGCTGGGATACATACTGGATTACCCGCCCCATGCTCCCTGCCGTCTGCTTGCGTTCCTTGATGAAGCTACAGGTTGCCATGGTAGATCACCGGGCCTTTCTCCGCCAGTGTGCTGACTGCCTCATAGGTTCTGCCCAGGGCTGCGGTCAGCTCCTGTAAGTAGGCAGTCTGCACTCTCCCCTGATGGGCCAAGGTAGTCAGCTGATTTAGGTTTTTACCCCAGGCGCGCAGCTCCGACAGAATGGGCTTAAGTTCCTCCATCACATAGATGGGCTGATTCAGTGCGGCATCCAGCAGATACTCCTGTTGGCTCAGGCCGGAGCGTCTGACCCTGGCGCTGATTTGCCTCCTCTCGGCTGGGGTTACCCGGAAGGCCACCACCTGATTCCTGGTTCGCGTTGCCATGCTTCCTCACCTCCGCATAAAAATTTGGTATGCTGCCGCTTCCTATCGGGAACGACAACATACCAAAAATTTTTGTGGATAGCCATACCAAAAGGTCAGAGTTAAGAGAAAGTTATCAATTACAGAAATCCCGTTCCGCCCTTATATTGTTTTCTGCGGCGCAAGCTTTGAGGTGTGGAGATGAGGCGCCGCTGCCGGTCAGCGGAAAGTGGGTGCGGGCTTCTGCCCGCAAACATGCGTTTGGCAGCCGCTTGCGGCAAGCCAAATGCTCTGCTTGCCCCACCCAAGGGTGGGTAAAATCGTCCCGCGCTACTACTGGCTTTCTATCTAGGATCAGGAGAATATCCGTACTACGGGGAGGTGTGATGTGCGTTCTCCTCTCTAGGTTTGGCAGCGGGCTAAATTCGTCTCAAAAACATTGGTAGGGCAGCTACCCTACCCAGCCATTCAAAGAGCCGCATAGTGGTCCACAGGGGCAACCAGCGGGGAGATTTGTCGCCCGGGCTCTTACCGGGAGGAGTGTGTGCGGGAACTGAATGAACTGTGAGAAAGCAGGAAGCCTGCCCCGGCCGGGACAGGCTTCCTTTTCAGTGGGGGTTTCATTTTGTTATTTTTAAGTTGTTGATACACTTCCCCAGCAAGGAGTAAAGGAGGTGGACACAGCCTGGGCCTTGTAAAGCGTACCCTTGCTATGGGGGACGGAGCGGTAGTTTATCCCGGCCATCTACTGGCCCACACCCACTTGCTTAGAGGCATAATCACAGGCTTGGCTGAACGATTTAATTAGAACCTTAGGCAAACACTACGGGCTACAGGGTGGTGTGCAGAAAGCCGTGCTCACGCTCCGGTGGGCGGGGGCATTCAAGCGGATTGGCTAAGTGTGGCCATGGGTGTCAGCCACTTCATGGAACGGACAGATGGTGTAAATCAGGTGCACGTTTATGGGGCACCCATTTTACACGCACAGTGGTGGGCGCCTACGTGATGAGCCCCACTCTTCCAGTATCGCATATATTACGTACTGTGTTCTCGCTTATGCCTCCGGTCCGCCCGATACCTTGGATGCTGGGCTGGTATGGATGGGCTTCCGATTTTTCAGATACTTCAGATAGTAGTAGAGCGCCAGTTCACAATGAACCAGCCTCAACAAAAAATTCAAGTAGGAAGCATGAAAAATGCGTGCGTCTTATGCTTGGGTTATCCGTGGAAGCGCAATGTTTACTAGACTCTTTTCCTAATGAAACGGGCACTCTGTCGCCGCTGTTACAGATGCCTCTTTATTGCCCCCGCAGCTTTTCTGGGACAGCAACCTATCGCTGAACCCTTCCGGAGCCGTCGCCGCTGGCCAGCTTTTCCACCTCATTGCACGTAACGCGGTTGAAGTCCCCCTCTACAGAATGCTTGAGGGCAGAGGCCGCCACGGCAAATTCAATGGTATCTTGGGCCGACTTTCCGCTGAGCAGGGCGTAAATCAGTCCGCCGGCGAAGCTGTCCCCGCCGCCTACCCGGTCCACAATATGCAGATGATATTCCTTTGAAACATGGCACTCCGTGCCATCATACAGCATGCCTGCCCAGTTGTTGTCGCTGGCAGAGAGGGAGGTGCGCAGCGTGATGGCCACCTTTTCAAACCCGAACTGCCCGGCCAGCTGCCGGGCAACGCTTTCATAGCCCGACTTGTTTAGCTTGCCGCCATAAATGTCGCTGTCCGCAGCCTCAATGCTAAAGATGTCCTTGGCGTCCTCCTCATTGGCGATGCATACATCCACATACCGGCATAGCTCTGTCATGGCGGCCCTGGCCTGTGCCCTGCTCCACAGCTTGCCCCGGTAATTTAAATCGCAGGAGATTTTAATTCCTTTTGCCTTGGCCGCCTGGCAGGCCTGGAGACAGATTTCCACCAGATTTCCTCCCAACGCGGGTGTAATGCCGGTAAAGTGAAACCAAACCGCGTCCTCAAAAATGCTGTCCCAGTCAAAATCCTCCGCCTTTGCCTGCTGAATGGCAGAGTAGGCCCGGTCATAGATGCACACGCTGCCCCGCTGGGAGGCGCCCTTTTCCAGGTAGTAGATACCCACCCGGTCTCCTCCGCGGACAATATGGGAGGTGTCCACCCCCAGCGCCCGCAGGGCGTTTACCGCCCCCTGTCCGATTGCGTGGCTGGGCAGCCTGGTCACAAAGGCTGCGCGCATGCCGTAGTTTGCCAGAGATACCGCCACATTGGCTTCGCCGCCGCCAAACGTGGCCTGAATGTTGCTTTGCAAACAAGCTGCGAAAAATTTTCATACAATCTGCAAAAAAGAAACGGCGCTTAAAAGGGTTTTAAGTAACCTCTTAAGCGCCGTTTCTTTACTCAGATTTAAGGCTGTTTTTTCTTGCGGTTTCCGTGTTCCTCCAGGATCAGGTCTTTACCAGTCCTGCGCTGCTGGTTCGGTATGTATTCCAGCAGGTCAGAAATACTGCAGTCCAAGACCTCGCAAATCCTGTCCAGCTGATCGAAAGACACCCGGTCTGCCATCTCGTTGTATAGGTCACCGATGGTAGAAGGGCGAATGCCGGTCAGCCGGGCAAGTTTTGCGCGTGTCCATCTGCGCTCTCCGAGGATTCGAGATAGGTGATTCTTTATCATCACAAATGCCCCTTTAGGGATATATTACCAGAGAAAAGGGGTGTTTTAGGGCGGTTTGTGATGAAATAACTCGAAGCGTGATAATTTAACGAACTTTGTTAGAAGTTACGGATAATCAACTCCGCATACTGGGTCTGGTTATTGCCCTTCCCAGCCAGAGTCGTGGTTCGAGTGATGCCCTCGATACGGTAATCTGCATACAGCTCTCGAATCAAAGGATGGTCATTGTAGGAGAGGATAAAACGGCCTTTTACTTGGCTTAAAACCTCTCTTAAACGGTGGTGATCCTGGGCGCTGAAAGGGCTGTCATAATACTTCTCGGTATTCACATAGGGCGGGTCGAGGTAGAACAGAGCCGTTGGCCTGTCGTAGACCTTGATAAGGTCAGCGAAGTCCTTGTTCTCGATGTTCACTCCCCGGAGCCGTTCCCGCACCTTCTCCAGGTACTCCACGGCGTTGTCGACCTGCTTGGAGCTGGTGGCGTAGGTGCGGTTGTCACAGCCGAAGCTGATCTTGACCGTATAGAAGAAGCGGGCCGCTCGCTGAATGTCCGTCAGGCCGCGTCCCTGTCCCTGCGCGAGGCAATCAAAGAACTGCTCCCGTGAGGTAAGCATCCACTCCATCTCGCGCTGCAGTTCCCCGCAATGGTACTTCACACAGCGGAAGAGGTTCACCAGGTTGCTGTTGATGTCGTTGTAGACCTCCAGCTGGTTTGCTTTCTTCTCCTTGGCGAAAAGCACCCACGCCGCGCCGCCGAATACCTCTACATAGCGCCCTACCTCATCGGTGGGGAACCGCTCTAAAATGGCCTTGCGGAGCATACGCTTGCCGCCGATCCAGCCGATGAAACTTTCCATAGCATTCATCCTTTTCAAGTATTAAAGGGGCACAATCCTCGGATGAGCTATGGAACAGCCCTGCAGCTTGGGGCTGCAGGGCTTTAGATTGCAGGGCTGTCTGTGCTGCCTATGGGTTCGGTTTCCTGGAAGCCGTTTGCTTTGGCTTTTTCAAATGTGATTCCACCTTCGGTGTGATCTGATTTCGCCATATTGAGATAGAAACTGCATACCACGCCGTGGGCTGTCCAGGGAAGCCCCACCATGGCGGAGATCCATGGCAAAGAGCCGGTGTAGCCGACGCGGATACAGTAGGCGGCCAGTAAAAGGCCACCTACTGTTACTACCCACAATAGTGGGCGAATGTCGGCAATCATCCACTTGGAGAATTGGGAGAGGTCTGGCTTTTTCGCCGTTTTACTCCCGGCGAGGCGTTTCCCGCCGCTCATCACGCCAGCCCATGATCCTGGGCGAAGCGGTAGAAGAGCTGAGCGGCCTGCTCACGGGTCAGAGGGCTGGCCCACATATAGTTAGGCTGGCCATCTGCAGTGGTGCCGTTACCGGCGAACAGGCCCACACGGATAGCCCACTCCCTGGCCTCCCGGCTCCACTCGCCGCAGTCATTATCCTGCAGCTCCTTCTGGTGCGCGGTCATAGCGACCTTGAACATCTCATTGAACTTGTTCTGATCCATATCGTCATCCTCCTCTGGTACGATGGAAAAGTCGGGGCGGCCATAACCGCCAATCTTGCTGTAGGTCAGGGCATAGCTCTTGTCTCGGACACAGCCGCCGTTCTCCACGACACCCGCTGCGGAACTGGTATTGCCCTCAATGGTGTAAACCCGGCCTCCAGCCACCTTCTCTACGATGCCGGTATGATACATGGTCTTGCCGCCGTCATTTGTGAAGAAGATCTGGTCGCCGGGCTGTGGGCCGCTGGTGTGAAACTGGCCCTTCTGCTTGTAGTAGTTGGCGGAGCCTGAACACCCGGCTCCCACACCTTTCTTAGCCTGACAGAGCAGCTTCAGGCCCAGCTCCAGGCCGAAGGTCTGGATGAAGCACCAGTCGGTGAAGATGTCACACCAGGCATAGCCATTCTTCTTGCCGTTGTAGACCACGCCCAAGGCATCCAGGTCACGAGCGTACTTGTTCCAGTTCCCGTCCCCAGCGTTGGCCGTCTTGTCATCGAGCTGGGCGTTGGTATCCTTCTCGATGTAGCCAATCTCAGCCCTGGCAGTGGCCAGCAGTCTCTCAACCGGCCTCATGGCCATCATCCTCCCCCACAACGACACCCTGCTCGATGGCGATCAAGCCATTGTTTGTCAGATCATATACGGCGGCCTCAATCAGCGCATCCAGCTTTTCAGCATCAACGGTAATGCCATGCTCCTGGAGCCAGTTCAGCACATAGGCTTTCTTCTCCTCGCCCCTGCCGGAGCCGGTGTAGATCTGCTCGGCAGCGGTGACGGCGATCTTCACCCAGGCATTGATCTCAGCCTGCTGGGAGGCCGTGGTCTTGCTCTTGATATAGGGGATAACAATGGCGGTGATGATGGCCGCCAGCAGTGCAAAGACGGCCTCAATAATCACGGTGATGTCAAACATAGTGTAATCCTCCTCGAATAAAATAGGTTCTCAAATGCGATTTAAAGGGACAAAAAAGCCCGCCCAAAGGAGCGGCAGGAACCTCCTTTGGGCGGATATTCAGCAGGGCATAGGCCCCACCCCCTTTCCGTAGGCAATATAAAAAGGCCGCTCCATGAGCAGCCTTTTTCATATCACTTCGCGCCGATCAGATTGGCGATATGCCGCAAATCCTCCACCGGCGCATTGAAAAACTCATAGTTCCAGAGCCAGAAATCCTCATGCTCCGGCCTTCTGTACTTTTGGCACAGCGGATCGCCCCACACGCAGTCCCAACGGCGCTGACAATCATCTCGCTCATTCTTAGGGCGCAGACGGGCAATAATAGACTCCAGCAAGACTCCCCGCTCCTGGCCCTTTCCATCATCATCCTGGGTGAAATAATCGAAAGCAATCTGGCTGGTGACAGTGCAGAGCGGCTGCTCTCCCAGGTAGATAAAGCCCTCCTGCGCCGTCAAATGAGTGCCCCACGGGATATTTATCGGGATACCGAAGGCACTGAAGCGGGCGCGTTTCCTTGCAATATAACTGCTGTATTCTACCACACTTATTCCTCCTGCTCCGTCCATCCATACACACCGGGTTCCCACACATTATTATCCACGCTGCTGATCCAGTGCTTCCCATTGTGACTTACCTTCGCTCCCGAACTATAAGCGTCATGTGCGCCCACAGGCTGGCTCCAGGCTGGCCATTCCTCTGCGGGATCGGATGTGCCTGCCCACAAGCTGGAAGCTGTGTCTGGTGTCCATTCAGCCTGTGAGGTATGATCCTGAACACACTTATAAAGCGCACCATTATACCTCCTGATCTGTCCCACCTTGTAGGCCACCGGGTAGGCCCACTCTGCAAACAGATCAGCGTGTTCAGCCGCTGTAGCATCATCGATACTTCCTGCCTCAGCAAGCGTCACAAACACAATACCATTCGTTTCCTTAGCTTTGGTGATCTCACTACCCGCATCAACTTCCTCCAACATAATGGTGGATACCCCTTCCAGAGCCTCTCGCCCCAGCAAGTGATAAACCTTTCCGTCAAAGGCAATGCCCGAAGCCTCCGGCTCCGGGCAAAGAACGAAGCAGCCATTATCATGCTGCTTAATATAGGTGAGGAACTCGGTCAAGCCGATGGTTGTTCCATCCTTTATGATTTTATACATTTTGCACCTCCAAAAAAGATCGCATGATAAAGCCGCCGCAAGCGGAGCAGCCGTCCGTGGTCGTTGAAGTTGCGGTAATATGCGCTCTGGCACTCCATGTACTGCTCCACCTCTGAAAAGGGCCGCTTCCCAGCCATAAATTCCTGGTGAAACAGCTTCAGCTTTCGTCTGGCTCGTTTGATCCCGTCCCGGCTGCCATTGACCTTAACCTTGCCAGTCTCCGTCAGTGTAAACCGGGCCTTGCACCAGCGGAAAGACTTTGTCAGGGGGATGATCTTGCACTTACGCTTGTTCACCCGGATCCCCATAGTCTCAAACCGCCGCACCATCTCCCGGATCACAGCTTTCAGCTGCTCCACATCGGGCATGATGATGTAATAGTCATCCATGTAGTGCCCGGCGCAGTGGACACCCACCTGACACTTCAGCCAGTTGTCCACGGCGCTGGGCAGCGCCACCATCTCTTGCTGGGATGGCTCCACACCCAGCGGCATCCCCCGGCCTGGTGCAGTGCTGGGTGCGTAATCCACCACAGTATCCGCCACCCGGCGAAGATCCGGGTTTGGGATCAGCAATTGGTGTCTCTGGTAAAGAGCCTGGCGAGGCGCTCCAGGGAAGAAGGCTTTCAAATCCACAAGGCCTATGGCTCCGGCGCGCCCATACCGGCGATAATGCCAGTGCAGATGCTCCTTCAGCCGCCGGAAGTGCCAGTGTAACCCTTTATTCCGCTGGCTGGCCCCATTGTCGTAGATCATGCTGGGGTTATACAGCGGAATCAGCACCTCGTTGCAGAGGGTCTTATGAACTTGTCGGTCTGTAATGTGGGGTGCGTCGATGGGGCGCACCTTACCGCGCTCACACAGCGTGAAGTGAACACATTTCCCCGGCTTCCAGGTGCCAGAAAGGATCTCCCGCCTACGGCGGGCAGTACCTGAAAACAGGTGGTTCTCAAAGTTTTGGACGCTCTGCTTCCAACGCACACCGTTGCAGCAGCGCCGTCCAAGGAAGAACATCTTGCGATAGCTAAATACCTGGTCTATGGTTCCCAGGGCAGCACAACGCGCCGCCCGCTTTTCTTGCCGCCTTACTCGACGGCGTTGGTATCGCGCCTCACGGCGCTCTTCACTGGTCATAAAAAGTATTCGCCCTCCGCATAGTTAAGTTGTAGGTGCGCCTCTAAACTACTTTGGCCCAGCACATGAAACGAGATCAGCGCAATCACCCGCCATGCAAGCAGCGTCCGTGCGTGGCCGTCAGAGGGCAGTTTCAGGGGTTTCCCCCTGGGAAGTATCTCTCCTTTTACATCGGTCGTCTTTCACCGCTTGGCTACTCCATTTGACCGTGTACCTGTAAAATCCGGGCAGCAACGCCGCCGAGTAGTAGGCGTTGTTATTGTTGTTGCCGCCGCCGGTGTTGACATTGCAGAAGTTATTGTTGTTGTTGTAATTAGGGGAACGGAGCCACCACCACACCGCTAAGCGGAATTAACAGAGATACACCCACACAAGGTTAAAACTTCTTGATCTGACCTTTCAGAAGTTCATTCTCCCGGTCAATCAGGTCGCCTAACCGCTGTGCCATCTTGTCCAGCTTCTCCTTCGCTTTCCCGGACTCCACCTGTCGCCCTGTCGAAGTGGTAAAACATCCCTCCGGGTTTAGGTACATGATCCGGTAACACTTGGAAAGCCGGGTATCCAGCGCCATGAAGGAGGCCCGTGCCTCCAGCAGATGGGCCTTGCGGAGTGCCCGCCGCTGATCGTCCGAAGGGTAGATGCTGTTTGCCTTTTCCGCATGATCCTCGACCTCGCCTGCCAGCTTTGCAATTGGCTCTGCGATGAGCCGTGAATACCGGGCCGATAACCTGGTCAGAAAGTTTATCGTTTCATCGTAGATCTCGCCCGCACAGTTCACAAACTCCATCTTGCTGACACTTCGCTGTGCCTTTAAAACCGACATTCTTTCACCCCCATTCGCTGGGATCCGCCTAAAAGTATAGCATAAAAGCAATGTCAGTCATAGGCCATTTTCAAAAAAATCGCGTCGGCGCTTCGCGCCGACATTTTTTAAGGCGCGGCCCCGACCAGCTGCTCCTCCCGGAGGGCCGCCCCCTGCCGGGGGCGGGATGTGGCCGGATAGCTCTGCGGAGGATTAGGTAGCAAAGCCGGGCAGCAACGCCGCCGAGTAGTAGGCGTTGTAATCGGCGTAGCCGCCGCCGGTGGCGACATAGCAGAAGTTAGTGCCGCTGGTGTAATAAGGGGAACGGAGCCACCACCACACCGCTGTCCCGACAGCGGTGTGCTTATAAGCGATTTTGCTGTTGCCTGCCTTATAATAGTCATATTGGAGCTGGCTGTTCTGCTCGTACTGATTAGCATAGCTGCGGCCCCCTTGAACTTCAAACTCCGCCAGAAGCCACAAATAGTCGGTGGTGGCCGTCACATTCCCGGAGGAGTTGCTGGCGTTGCCGGTATTATCGGTGTACTTGGTGACTGACTTCATCACGGCCCGGAGGTCGGAGGGAAGGGCAGCCATCAGGCTGTTGGCCAGCGGGCTGGTGGGACTGTTGCTATTGCCCAACAGCGTTTTTCTCATGCTGGAGTCCTTCCACCCTCCCACATTCGTGTTGCTGTCATTCATGTGGAAATATCCAGCACCATTTACATTATTCCCGTATTGATTATCACAGAGCCCCACCATCGTACCGCTGATTTTGCCCAGCTGCCAATGGATGCGATGCGTACCTTCTTTGCTGGAATTGTGGTTGAACCCCAAAATGAATGCGTTAATAGAAAGGTTGGAGAAGGTGAAATTGCCCACCGTTCCATTGATAGTAATGGCTTTGGTATCACCAGCACTCCAGTAGTTTGCGCCCTCGTCGGCGTCGCTGGCTGCCTTGATCGCTGCCCAGCTGTTAGAGTTAAGCGTGGAATTGAACAGGTTTACCTGCACTGTGCAGGTCTTATTGGCTGGAGCCGTGTGGTTTGTACCCTCTGCCACTTTAACGGTGATCGTGGCGCTGCCATAGGCTTTGCCGGTTACAGTGACCGTGTTGCCGGAAACCGACACTGTGGCAACACTGGTGCTGCTGGAGGTGGCGGTGATCGCCCCGTCACCGGCCCTGGTCACGGTGATGGTGGTGGCCGAAGTGCTTTTGTTCAGGGTGATGCTGGTCTTATTCAGCGATAAGCTGCCTGCCGCCTTGCCAATCTTCCAGGCGACTGTCTTGGCCCCAGTGCCGCCGTCACTCCACTGATAGTTGCTCGTCGGGGTAAAGGTTGCATTATAGCTGCCCGCATTGGTGCCGCTGGTTGTGCCACCGATGGTCAATTTGGAGCTGTCATAGTTGCTCCAGGAAGGGCTTTGTGCCGAGCCGGTATAGGTCAGGCTCCCACTTTGCGTCGGTGTTGTAGAGATTGCCGCCCGCTGGATCTGCCACGCCACGCTGCGCGCTGTGACCGTGCCGTCGCTCCACTGGTAGTTACTGGTGGGGGTAAAGGTCGCCGTATGGCTGCCTGCATTGGTGGCAGAAGTCGTTCCACCGATGGTCAGTTGAGTGCTGCTGTAGTCGGCCCAACTGGGGCTTTGTGCCGAGCCAGTATAGGTTAGGCTCCCACTCTGCGAGGGGGCCTTGGCGATGGTAGCCCGGCCTATCGTCCAGGTGACCTCTTTGGTGGTGTTGGTGCCATCGCCCCAAGTGTAACCTTCCATCGGCGTGAAGGTGGCGGTATAACTTCCTGCATCGGTGCCGGAGGTCTGTCCACCCAGGGTTAGGGTTTCCGGGTTATAGCTATTCCAGGTCGGGCTTTGCGCCGAGCCGGTATAGGTCAAGCTACCGTTTTGAGTGGGAACTGCATCAATGGTATGGGCCAGCTTCGTAATAGCCTCCAGTGCGGCATCCGCAGCAATCAGAGCATTGGAAGCGTCTGTCCCCGCCTGGGCTGCTACCTGTGCCGCATTGCGTGCTGCTTCCAGTGCTTCTGTAGCCTTTTCATCTGCATCTTCTGCAGCCCCCGCTGCAGCGGATGCAGCCTTAGTGTTCTGGTCGGCCTGCAGCTTCACCGCATGGGTATTGGTGATCATCTGCTGCACCACGGGGTTTACAATCGTGCTGGCCCGTACCGGGTCGGTGTCCTGAATCTTGCGAATGGCCGCCGCATTATACTCCGGACTTTCCGGGACTGTGTAAAACTCTTCTGCCATGAGCTGTCACCTCCAAGTCAAAATTCATCATCAAACTCGAAGGTGAAGCTGACATCTTCATCCTTCTTCTTGGGATACATAGTTTTGATAGCCACCACATCCCCATCGCTATCCACCAAAGCCGCCTCGTTGATCTCTTCGCCCACCATCGCGTCCTTGGGAATGGTCACCGCATAACGGGCGGTAGTTTCAGCCGGATAGGTCACACTCTCCACCTCATAGCGGGCAAGTTCGCTGTTGAGGGCCGTCTGTGTTTCCAAGGGTACAAGCGGCTCTCCGCTCTCATTTACACCGCCGTTTCCGAATGCCACATGGGTAATGACGGCCAGCGGCTTTTCCGGGTCGCTGGCTGCCATGCATAGTTTCCTGCGGCGTGTCTTTGTGATTACACTGTTTTCATTCATTAAAACTCCTCCTGCACGATTTGAGCATTAAATTTGCGGGAGCCATCAAATGAGGCAGTCCCATCAAAGGCATACCAGCTATCCATGGTCAAGGTGCCATTGATTTTTTCCCGGATAGGGAAGCCGGTGCGAATAGACATGGCCGGGAAAGTGATCCCGCTGAAGGACTGGTTGAACAAGATGCTGCCGTCAAAATCAGCCTCGCCGTCAAACCGCACAACCCGTTGACCTCTGGTGTTAGCAAAGCGGGAGCGTATCTTCAGGCGGTATAGAGACACCTCGACTTTGTTCTCTATTCCGATGGGCCGAAACGCCCCCACAATGTCGAATGTCAGGTGGGCCGGTTTGATTTCATCAATCTGCCGGATCAGCTCCGACAGGTCTGGAAAAACGCCTTCAAACAGCATATAAACGATGACAGTGAAGGCGTACTGGCTGAAATGCTCCACCACCGCCCCATCGCACCCCGTAACAATTGACACCATCTCCCGGATGGCCTCCACGGTGGTGGTGCCCCGCGTGTTCAGCTTTGCCAGCACCTTGGCCCGCCGCGCCTCCAGGCTCTCTGTGGTATTGACCGGAAGCTCGAACAGGCTCTCGTGCCGGGGAAGCAGGAAGGTGCTGGTGCTAATATTTAACTGCTGTTCCAGCGCAGCAATGGTACGCTGCATCTGCGTCAGCTCCGTCTGCTCGGCCTGGAGCAGATCTGCCATTTGCTCCATCGTCCGCACCCGCTTGGGGAGCATGAAGGCATCATTGATCGGCACTGATCTCCACCTCCTCCAGCGTGAAAAATTCCTCATAGTCGGATGTGAGGGAAGAAATCTCTCCATTCAGGGTATAGCTGATAATATCTGCCACTCCGGCCACGCCGAAGATGAGGTCGCCGATCCGGTAATAGCTGATACTGCTCTTCCGGTTTTCATCGCCCCGGACAGGAGCCGTATCAAAATCCTCCCGGTTTACGCTGTCAATATAGCTCTGCAGCGCCGCCTGGACATTTTGGCGGATGTCTGTGATGTTGTACCCGCTGGCCACCTTGACTGTGACCACCACGGTGGCGGCCTTGGGCGTGGCGGCCACTACCGTCACCTCCGCTCCAATCTGGCGTTCCTCCTCAATGTGGGCCTCCACATTTTCCAGAATCACTTCGTCCGGCGCACCGTACTTGTCGGAAAGGATGATCACCTTTACCTTGCCAGCTCCGCACACTTCAGCGCCCAAGCACTTGGCTCCGCCTACGCCGGACACCTGTTTCGCCCAATAAATAAAGTGATTCCGGTTCCCACTGGTGATGGGCCTCCGGATCTTCTCCAGCACTCGGCTGCGGAAGGAGTCATCTCCCTCAGCCTCCGCACCGCCGCCGAATGGCGCGGTGTTGGTAACGGAGGTCACGCCAGCAATGGCCATACGCAGGGCTGTGATGGTGCCGATGGCCACATTCCCCACGGTGCCCGCCGTCTGGCACTTAGCTCCCACTTCACAGTAGCCTTCTGCGTTGATCTGTGCCGCTGCAGTGGTTTCAAAGACCAGTGTGCCATACAAGACCTCTGTGCCCAGCGGGATGGCCGTACCCGCCTCCCCGGTAAAAAGCAGATTGCCTACCGACGCTGCGGCGGGGTTCCGGGTTTCATTGTAGTCCAGGGCCTTCCGGTCAAGGTACTCGCCCTCGGCGGTATCCAGCAGTACATGGTCGGGGATGGGCTGTACTTCCATCGCGTCCATACGGGCCATCTCTTCGGCAACAGCCTGCAGGTTATCCATGCAGAAGCCGCCCTCCAGCTTGTTGGCTGGATTTTCCAGGCTGTCCCTCATGCGCTGAAGGATGGCGTCTGTGCTGAAGTCTATCGTTGTGTCGCTCATGCCGCTCTCACCTCCTTGGCATCCCACTCAACGGTCATCGCCCCATAAATTGTGGTACAGTCAAACTCGACCTGAACCCCGCTTTCGGTGCGTGTAAATTGGAAATTGCTCAATTCTGAAATATATGGGTTTACCATCAAAGCCTCAATGATAAACCGCTTCAGCTCCGAGGTCACAATCTCCGAGTGAATGGCGCTTCCGATCAGAGTGTGGATCTCGCTTCCAAAGGCGCTGTCGTAGGCGGTATAACGAAACCGCTCTGTGGACAGCGCCTTGAAGATCCAGATCCGCAGCGCCTCGTTGCCCTCCACCAGGTAGGTGTTCCCATCCCGGAGCAACAGGCGGTTGTTTTCAAAGTCGTATGCGTACTCCCGAAACATAGGCAGTTCGCTGGCCTGCCCGCTCTCCAATACCTCCGGGCTGATAAAAGGGAAAATGCTCATGCTGGCACCACCTTTGCGATGATATAAAAAGCGACTCCTGTTTCATATACCAGCACCTCATCCCCGGCCTGGAGGGAAAGGGAGGCGCTTTTGTAGAGGTACTTGGAAATCACCTGGTCATGCGCCTTAATGGTCAGCGGACTGGCGGTGTTGACGGTTGCAAACCGCCAGCTGCCATCCGCTCCACCGGATCCGTCGCTGCGCAGGGCCTCGGCCATCTCCACCGCCCATCTTGACATATCTCTTGCCTCCTATCCTTGGGATTGGTTTTCAATCTCTTTTTCGTCCATCATATTGGAGAAGGCCAGGGTCAGGGCCATCTCATGCTTGCCGTCCGTGAAGGTGTGGGTGTCGCTTTCAATGTAGAACTTGCCGAACAGCCCAGTGGTGGTTTCCTGGACAATCAGTGCATAGCCGCTGACCGCTCGGCTGTCCCCCGGACAGCCGGTGACGCTGCCGGTCTGCTCCAGCGTCTGCAGAAGGGCCTTGGCCTCGGTCTGCGCGTCTTTTCCGTCCTCCTGCTTATAGACCGTCTGCACAACACCATATTTCTGCTGTGCGGCGGTATCCTCCACCACCCCGATCTGGTTGCCGTCCTTATCTGTGATCAGCACCCGGTCAACCATGTTCTGCAGGCTGGTCTTGTAGTTGGCCTCCGTCAGGTTATAGGAGCCGTCCAGCACCACCCCGCAGAGCGCCCCCTTTTCGATTACATAAAGCTGTGTGGCGTTTTTAATCAGGGGGATATATTTCTTGCCGTTCTTCCGGCTGGCGGCTGTGTAGGCCGCCATAATGCCGTCATACGCCTTTTTCCCCAGCCAGGGCATATAAACGGGGATCCCCGTAGACGCTGCCGCGCCGAAGGGGATCCCCAAGTGGGAGCAGATCCAGCTGGTGATAGCCTCCGGGGTTTCGTTGTCAAACACCCGGTTGATGTCGGACTTCGTGACATAGAACATAAGGTCGAAGGCGGTATAGGTCACCACATTTCCACTGCCGGACTTCTCAATGTCAAAGACCGGGCCGCTGAAGAGCAGCTTCCCGTCCTCCAGGAACTGCACCTGATCGCCCTCGTTGATATTCACCTTTGGGAGGAAGCGGTCACTGTCCTTGTTGGCCACCGTGAATACCAATTTCCGGGCCACCTGCTTGCTGTCACCGCTCCAGGTGACCTTCTCGATGACCTCAGCCAGCTGCTTTCCTCCGGCGTTCAGTTCATAGCTCATGGGATCACCAGCTTCTGGCCGGGCTTGATCAGGTTGGGGTTGCTCCCTATCGTCCCCTTGTTGGCCTCATAGATTTTCGTATATTGGGAGCCATCGCCATAATATTTCTTGGCAATGTTCCACAGACAGTCCCCAGACACCACGGTGTAGCTCTTTGGGGTAGTCTGCGTATTGGGACGGTTGTTCAGCCCGTTGGTATCACTCTGCTGCTGGGTCTCCACCTGCACCGCAGGGACATTCAAAAAGCGGTACTCGGACAACTCCAGGGTGTAATACACATCCTTATCGCCTTCCCGATGCTTCTTGGTCAGCTTGTCGATGCTCATGGCCAGGTTGAAGTCACAGTCGCTGATGATAACGCGGATGGGCTGTGTGCTGGTTTTCCACTTCTCCAATAGCCGGATATACTCCATCGGTTCCCGGTCAGCATAGCGGGCCAAAGGTGATGATGGAGACGGGAAAAAACTGGACAAGGAGCCTGTTACCAGGCCCCGATGTCCGATCAGGTTCACCTCACCGATATTCAGCAGGGTGATCTTCTGGTTGTTCTGTGTCTCGGAGAACTCAAACTCCGATGGATTGATGGGGAGATTGAACATCTCCTCATGGTTGTTGTAGCTCAATTCAATGATGCGCTGCTTCAAGCGGCCACCTCCTTATGCGGGCACCGGCACCATGTTCTTCACAGCCAGTACCACTTCCTTGGCGACCTTCTCGCCGATCTTGTCAATGTCGGCCTCTTCCCGTACTACAATGGTGTCGGCCAGCTTTGCCAGGGTAACCTGGATGATTGACGCGGCTGAAGAGGAGCCTCCGCTCCTGCGGATCGGCGCATTAGCTGGGACAGGGGTAGCACTCTGCGCTGCTGTAGCTTCCCGCATCTTCTGCAAGCTGCTGGCCAGCTGCACACTCTCCTTGTTGGGCAGGATCCGTGTCCCACGGGGCAGGTCGATCAGCTCTGGCCCTTGCTCACCCACCCAGGTGGGGCCACCGCGCCAGTTGTTGGTGCCTTCCGCATTGGAGCCTGTGTCGCCTCCGCCACCACCTCCGAACCCGAACAGGCCGCCGACCTTATCTGCAATCCAGCTTAGGCCGTTCCCGATACCCTCGACAATGGGCTTCACTTTGTCCCACACACTGCTGATGACACTGGCAATGCCATTAAAGACCGTTTGCACTACATTGAAAAGGACTTTAAACACACTGATTGCAATATCGATAACTGGGGAAATGACCGACCAGGCAGTGGTCAGTATGTCAGCTACCACCGGCATCACCGTGCTGATGATCTCTTGTATCCATCCCATCTTGCTGCCGATGAAGGACAGCACGGAGCCGACCTTCTGGCCGATGCCGTCGAAGATGACCTGGAACACAGGGGCCAGGGTGGAAATGACCGTCCCGATGCCCTGCACCAGCCCGGCAATGACCGGAGCCGCCGCACTGATTACCTGGCCGATGGTGCCCACCACCGTCTGGATCACAGGCAGCACCGAGGAGATGACCGTTTGCACGGTCTGTATAATGCTGGTAATGGCAGGCATGACCGCCACACTCACCTGCTGCAGGGTGGCCTTGACAGATGCACCGAAGCTGGCCAGCTGCGGCTGCATGGCCGCAAACCCGCTCTTGAAGTCCCCGATTGCACTGAACAGGTCATCGACGATGCCGCCCATGCCGGAGGGGAGGAAGCTAACGATGCCATCCCGCAGGCTCTTGACGATCCCAGCGCCCAGGCTCTTGATTTTGGGTGCGGCAGTCTGCAGTCCGGTCTGGATGGCCTCCGGCAGGGAAGTGATGACACGGCCCACCATGGGGATGGCGTTGTCCAGCAGGAAGGTGGAGGCGGTGGAGACCAGCTCCTTCATGGAGCCGGTCACATCCCCGCCGATGGCCATATTCCCCAGCAAGTTCTGTGCGGCGGCCTTCATTGCAGAGAAAGAGCCGCTGAAGGTTGAGCTGGCCTCTTTAGCCGTTGTCCCCGTCACGCCCAGGTTTTCCTGGATGGCGTGGATGGCGTTATACACATCGGCCAGATTGTCGATGTCGTACTTAGTGCCGGTGAGCTTCTGTGCATCCGACAGGAGCCGCTGCATCTCTTCCTTGGTTCCGCCGTACCCCAACTTCAGGTTGTCCAGCATGGTATAGTTCTGCTTAGCGAAACCCTGGTAAGCGTTCTGGATGGACTCCATATCGGTGCCGAACTTGTTGGCGTTGTCCGCCATATCGATCAGGGCCATGTCCGCGACGGTGGCCGCCTTTGCGGTGTCACCGCTCAGGCTGCTGATCAGCGAAGCAGAGAAGCTGGTCACCTGCTCCATATAGGCGTTGGCGGAGAGGCCAGCTGTGCGGAATGCTGCGTCCGCATTGGCCTTTACCACACTGGCATCTTCCTTGAACAGGGTCTCCACGCCGCCGATGCTCTGTTCCAGCGCAGCCCCCTGGTTGATGGCACCGCCTACAACCACCGTGGCCGCCAGCGTCACCGGGATGGCCACCGTCTTTGCCAAGCTTGTCAGCTGGCCCTTGATCTTAGACAGCCCGGCGGTCACGCCGTCCTTCAGCTTGACCACCGGCGTGGCGATCATCTTTCCAACCGCCTTGACCTTATTACCCACCGCCTTGACCTTGTCGCTGGCCATATCCTTGATGGCCATGGCGGTGACGATTTTCTGACGCAGCGGCTCAAGTCGCTGCCGCAGCTGCTGCGCAGTCCGGTTTGCCGCTGTAGCGTCAAGCCTGGCTGTGCGTCTCTGATCCCAGGTGGACTCCAGTTCCCGGCGTGTCCGCTGCACATCACGCCGGAAGGCACTCTGCTCCTGCTTGATGCTGCGGAGCATCGCCGACATATTATCTTTAATGGAAATTGCGCCTTTGACCGCGCCCATCGGCGGCTCACCTCCTATTCAAGCGAGAACATTTTTGCCCGTTCATCCAAGGCGACCAGCATAGATGCCTGATAAAAAAATCTGGACTCAAGATCCAGATTTAAAAACTCCTCTGCCTTCCATCCCTTCTGGATGTAGTAGTGGAGCAGGTATGCATCGCCGTCCTGGGCAATTACTTTTTTAGATCTTCAACAACGGTCACCTTGCCGTTCATTGCGCCGGACAGCTCCATGATGGCCGTGGAGATCTGCGTGATCTCAGACAGGTCAAACATATTCACGATGTCCAGCGGCTCCTTCAGCTCCCGTTCCTCCGGGGGCAGCTCAGCTTCCTGTCCCATGATCTCCCTGGCCACATCCCGCAGGTTTGGCTCCACAGCAGCCAAGTAGATGCTGTATTTGTCACTGCGCTTGATGTCGCCGTTGTCCTCCAGCGTCATACACTCCATGATCTCCCCATAGTCCAGGCTGCGGATCGTCAGTTCCATATCCATGCTGGGGATGTGCAGGGTCTGCCGCTTGGGGATCTTCTTGTCCTTCAGTCGCTGCAGGGCGCGGCGGGAAAAGTCAGCCAGGGTCTTTTTCTTCTCAGTGTCCATGTTCGGTTCCTCCTCTTATGCGGAAATAGCGTCCAGGTTGACCATATCGGACGGGGTGAAGCCGCCGGTGGCCTCCTCCTCGATCAGGCCGCCCTTTTCGTAGGCGACCAGCGGCAGATCGTTGTACCAGCAGTTGTCAATGCTGTATCGTTCCTGCTGCCCGTTGGTGGCATCCGGGTCGGCCAGCTTGGTGATGATCTGGCTACGCAGGTCAACGCCCTTCTTCCAGCTCTCCAACACCTGATTGTACCGGGTGTATGCCTTCTTGATGGTCAGGGTGAACTCGCCCTTGATGCCGGTCATCTTGCTGTCCACATCAATGTCCAGCTGCACATCCTCACGGTTGGCGCTCACCTTGACCTCGATCTTGGACAGCTCGGCGATGAGTACGCCATCCACCCAAATCTCGCCCCAGGTGCCCGTCAGTGTGCGGTTGCCTCTCAATTTGCTCATGCCTTTGCCCTCCTTACATATTGCAGGTCAGCTTCATATCTTCCATCGCGTCCACAAATTTTACATTGCTGGCGATAAAGACCTTGGATCCGGTGTTCGCCTGGGCCAGGGCGGTTTCGTCCATGTCGGAGGTGTCGGTGCCCTGGCTCTGAAGGTAGATCTCCTGGGCTTCCACATCAATGGCGGCGGTGTTGTTAAAGGTTTTGTCCAGGACATCGCCCTCCAGCTCCCTGTGGTAGGCCAGAATTGCTGCCACGAAAGCCTGCTTGTTGTCGTAGTCATTGATGACCTTACCCACATAGCTGCTCTCGAAAGTATCCCGGATGTCATCCTGGTAGAGGTCAACACCCTCCATAATCTTGATCTTCGAGAATTCCTGGCCGTGCTCCGGGGTGAAGGAGGTCAGGCTGTTCACGCCGCGTCCAATCTTGTACTTCTCGCCGTCAAAGACGATGACCAGCTCCCCGTTGTCGATGCGTTCATCCGCATCCTCCGGTACATCTGCGGCGGTAATGTCGGACAGCTCGAAGTAGGTGCAGCTCCGGGCCAGGGACAGCCCCGCCAGCACGCCAGCAATGCGACAGCAGTACTCTGCGGTGGTAAAAGCGGTGGTACCCAGGGTACTGGTGATGTTGTCCGTAGTCAGATTGATAATGCCCTCATGGTCAGCTGTGCAGTTGGGCAGCACCGCCTTGAAGGTCTTATGGTGGTCATCCCGCGCCTCCTTGATCCAGGCAGACACAGTGGTTTTTTCATCGTCCGTAATTCCAGGGATCACCAAGTAGTTCCACTTCAGGTCGTTCAGCTGTTTCAGCTGCGGATTCAGGTTCTCAACCGCAGTTCCTACCTTCAACACAATGGTTTTGGAGGGAGAACCCTCATAGACCAGCTTCAGGTACTCGTAGTTGCGAGCTGTGAAGTGGGTGGGATCCACATCCAGCACGCTCTTGTAGATGTTCAGCGCCTGGCCCTCCTCGGTGTCATCCTTCAAAACGATGGCTACGATGCCTCGTGCGCTGCGCTTGATAGCGGTCACGCCCTTGGTCTTAAATTCAATGATGATCTCGGGCAAGCCCATAAAATCACTCCTTTCGGTTGGTTCGGATATTGGACTCCAGCTCCGCCATGAGCGGCGGGGCCTCCGGCTCCTCAATGCTGTCGCGGAAGGCCAGCGTGAAGGTAGCGTGGAGTACCTTATCCACAATATTGAAGGCCAGGTCGGGAATGGTCACCGCCCTGGCCTCGCCTTTGTCGGTAAATCGGAATACTGGGCGCAGCAGATCGTCCAGCTCCTGGCTGATCTGCAGGTACTCCAGATTGCTCTCGCCCTTGGTGTGGATCGCGGCGTCCACCAGGATGCTGCGGTCTGTGTAGCCCCGCCCTGCAGGCTGGTTTCCGGAGGGGATGATGTCCAGATAGATATAGTCCTCCAGCTCTGTCTGGCCTGCCTCCTGCGTCTTGTCGATCCCCTCGCCGAACACATCGAAGGCAGGCCAGCGCCCCTTCAGCAGAGCAATCAGGCTACTGCGGATGGCTTCGTAAATGGTGGTGGCCATGCTCTCCCTCCTCACAGGTCATGGGTGCTGATGAAGTCGCTGAGCCATTCCCGCAGGAAACCGGGCAGGGCCTGGTTCAGCTCCTCCAGAGACAGCTCCATCATGTGCTTGCCCGGCACGAAGCCGCGCCCACCCCGTGTCCGGTGGCCATATTCCACCGGCTCTGCATACTCCACATTGGTGTAGACTTCAATATAATAGGTGTCGCCCTTTTTGACAATCGGGCCGACCTTCCAACTGTCCTGAAGGCGGCCCGTCTTGTGTGGGGTCTTTTCCTTGACCTTGCCTTGCAGCTCATGGGCGATCTGAATGACCATCGCCCGAAACTCAGCGGGATATTCCTCCTCGATCATGCGGGAGAGCTGCTGCTCCAGCGCGTCGAGGCCATCGAAGCGGTATTCTGTCCGGCTCATGCTTTCGCCTTCGCCAGCTTCAGCGGCACATTGTTGTGGGAGGGCTGCCGATCCGCAAGCCCGGCCTCCGTCAGGTACTCCCGGCCCAGCCGGATCACCTTCACCGTGTCCCCAGGCTCAATCTCCACCTCCGGGCGGACAAAGAGCAGGAAGTCGGTGTCAATGCTGGCGGTAGGTTCCTTTTTCCCCAGCTTGCCCCCGGAGGGGCTGGAGAGGGCGCAGGGTATATTTTCATATACCTGCCTGCCGTCCAGACCCTTCTGGAACACGCTCTCCCCGGAGGGCAGGGTCGTTTTCTGCGGACGGTACACCCAGCAGCTGTCCTGATAGGTCAGCGCCAGGATGTCGGCTTCTGTCATGTGGGGCAGTCCTTCGGCAGCTTCATCCGCTTGAAGGGGATGAGCTGGCTCTCATAGTTCTTCACAAAAGCCACCGTTTCCTTCAGACTGTTGGCCTTGTCCCGGTAGCTGATGCTGGTGTCGCCCCGCGTGACGCTGGCCACATCGTTCTCCGATGGGGCCACCTGGTCGGCCCGGAGCATATCCTCCACAATCTGCGCCGCCACATCCTCCAGCGGGGGAGGAAAGTCCTCCCGTCCGCAGAATACCAGGATGCGGCTGATGGCCCGCTTCACATACCGCTCGATGGTGGGCAGCTGCTCATCCGGCAGCTGCAGGTCACTTTTCGCCGTCGCCGCTATCCGGCTCACCAGTTCCTGATCCATCCGGTTCCTCCTTGGGCTTGCCGCCCTTCTTCGTACCGCCCTTGCTCTCCGCCTTCAGCCGGTCAAGCAGGGCGTCGCCCAGCTTCTCCAGGTCAGCCTTCGTCACCGGGCGGCTCTCCTCCTCGGCAGCGCCGCCGATCCGGGTAAAGCCCTTCTTCTCCAGCTTGGCGGCCCGCTCTTCGCTGGCCACCTGTCGAACTTCATTCAGTCTCTTCAGAGTAATCATGATAAGCCCTCCTCTTAGCCGCCAACGCCAGCCTTGGCCTGCTTGATGTTTACCCACATGGCCTCCAGCTTGTTGTCCGGCACCCACAGGTCGTGGTACTTGCGGTAATCCGTCGCCCAGGCCCGCTTCTTCTGATAGGTCTCCGGGTCGAAGATCCGCACCTTGTCCGTGCGGGATACGGCGATGGGGGCCGTGCGGGGGCAGATGATCCAGTTGATGTCCTGGGCTCCCTCCGCAGCTGTAAAGCCGCCCTTCTCCTGACCGCCCGTGGTTCCGTCGTTGAAGATATAGCTGGTCTTCATACGACCGCTGCCCACGCGCAGGATAGGGTGCTCTCCATTCAGGCTCTTTACCTTCACCGTGACATCGCCCTGCTTGAAGTCCATCACGCTCAGGCTCTTGGACAGGGTGCTGGACATATCGAAGATGGCCGCCACGGGTCGGGCCATCGTGATTACCAGCGGGGTATCTTCGCCCACAACATCCTGCACCGCCGCAATGTCATAGTAGAGCTTCTGCAGGATATCGCTCTCCGTAGGGGTGTACTCGTAGCCCGCCCGATCCTTATCGATGCACAGGCTGGCGATCTTGCTGTAGCGGTATGCGTCGATCTCCGGGATCACCTTGGTGCGCTGGAATTCGCCCATGACCTGGGCTGCGGTCACCACGAAGTTGGTCTCGTTAACCTCGTTCTCATCGAAAGTGAACTGGCGGCCTCTGTCCTGGGTCATTGTCTTGGTTTCCCACTTCAGGTTGACCGAACCCTCCACAAAGCCCTTGTCACGGTCATAGTCGGCCAGACCGTCCATGTCCATGCTGGGGATCTTCACATCTGCGCCGCCGTTGTAGCGCACCAGCTTGTCGTTCAGCTCCATCCAGCCGGAAGTGGCCTGCTCAACGGCGGCCTTGTCCAGCTCGCTCTGGAATACGCTCGCATATTCAAATACATTGGCCATATTACATCATGCCTCCTCTGATGCTCTGCGCAATCTGGTCTTTCATGGTGTTCTCCACCTTGGCCCCGCCGCCAAGCCCCTCCGGGGTCTTACCCCGCAGGCGCTCCTTCACAGCGGCCTCCAGCGCGCTCTTGAATACCTCCTGGGTCTGCTGCAGGCTCTTTTCCATGCTCTCCTTGTCCGTGTAGGTCAGCAGGTCGGCCAGCCCCACGGGGAAGCCCTCGTCGGTCAGCTTCTTCACTGCCGCGTCCTTCAGGTCACGCTGCAGCAGCTCCGTGCGCAACTTGGTCAGCTCCTGCGCCTGGGCCTCACCCTCGGCCTTGGCCCGCTCCTCCGGAGACAGCTTGGCTAACCGCTGCTTCTCCTGCTGTTCAGCCTCCCATGCGGCCTTGGCCTCCGCAATCTTGGCGTTCAGTTCAGCCTCGGAATAGCTCTTGCTGTCCTGGGGTTCCTGCTTGGTGCCCTCGCCCTCCTTGGACGCCGGGTCGCCATCCTTCTTGGTGCCCTCGTCAGAGCCGGGGGCCGGTTCCTCCTTGCCGCCGAAGAGAGAGTCCCAAAACTTCTGGAAGGCCGTGCGCTGCTCTGCGGTAGGCGCTGTGGGCTGCGGATTGGTCTGCTGGGGGGTCTGCCCCTCGCCGCCTGCGGCAGGGGCGGTGCCGGTGGTGGTCGTGGTTTCTGCCATCGTCAATTCCTCCTTGTGTAGTCGTGTAAAAGTAGAATATAAAAACGCCCCTCAAAAGGCATTTTTACCTGGTTTACAGGCGGGCCGCGCCCGCGTTCAGGAAGCATATTTTTTCTTCCATTCCTCAAATTTGATATTGCCATCCAGAGGATTGCCCTCGCGTTTGGCAAAGACGCTCTTCTTGAAATACGCCCGGATGATACACAGACAGTTGGGGTGGATGGGCGGCAGGTTCACGCCCGGCTCCGCTTCATCCACTCTGAACACCCGTCCATTCAACTCGCTGCAGGTGCAGCTGCCAGAATGTTCGGTGCCGCCAAGAAACTGGTATTCCTCGATGCCGGTTTCCTTGTAGCCCATCACTTCGCCCTGGTTGGCGAAGTATTTGCACTCCGTCCGCACCAGACGCTCGGCGTTGTAGCGCCCCTTGTCCATCACATCGTTGATGGCCTTAGCCATCTTCTGGACGCTGCTGCCCTGAATAAAGCCCATGGTGATCTCCCGCTTGGCCAGCGCCGAAAGGTGATCGCATGCACCCCACACGGCCTCGGAATAGTGCTTCTCGCTCCAGGGGAAGGACAATACCCGCTGGATCAGCTTCTCATCGATCTTCGCTACATGGAAACCCAGCCCGATCCCACGCTGGATGGAGAAGCAGCTCTCGTAGTAGTTGACCTGCAGCATATCGCCCAGCAGGGTGTCCAGCTTGGTGGTGCTGTTCTCGGCCAGGTCAATCATGTTCTGGTACACATTGGCCAGCAGCTGCTCCTTGCGGGTGATCCGGCTCTTCATGGCCAGGGTGTTCAGCTCCAGCAGGGCCTTGCTGTCCTTGGCCGCGCCGGATGCCTCAGCGATATACTCCTCGATGGACTTGCGCCATACGCTGTATTCCTTGCCCTCCAGGAGCTGCCGGGCCGCCTCCTCGGTCAGCCCGTTGTCCTTGGCAAAGCGGGCGAACAGCGCCTCAATCTCCTTCTCAATGTTGAAAGCCGCCTCGTCATAGAGGAAGATCAGCTCCCTGGCGTAATTGTCCGCCCGTTTGGTGTTTCGCAGCACACGATCCTTGGCGTCCTCGATCCACTCGTTGCGCGTCCAGTAACTCATGTGCCCTCACCAGCCTTTTCCTCCGGCTCATCTTCCGGGGAAGCCTCCGCCTCCTCCGGCTGGGCCTTAGCCTGTGCCAGCGCCTGGGCGAGGGCGTTGTACTGCCCAAAGCTGTTGACCTCCTGCTGCTTCTCATCCTCCAGCTTCTGCAGCTCATCTTGCACATTGTCGATGGTGGGCAGCATCTGCAGGCGAGTTTCGCGGGACAGCTCCCCGGACAGCATGGTGATGATCTGCGCGATCTCCAGCACATTCTGCGGCTTGTTGCGCCGGAATTGGATGTCGATGTCCCGGTAGTCAAACTGGCCGCCCTGGATGTTCAGAATGTGGGTGATCAGCTCGATGCGGCGCTGCAGGCCGCGCTTGAACTTCCGCTCCTTAATGGCGCAGATCTGTTCCAGCCCCCACAGCTTATACGACACCGCCACGCCGGACAGATTGCCGCCGAAGTTCGCGTCCGTCAGATTGGGTACTGCCGAGAAGATGTGCATATCCTCCCGCAGCCGCTTCTTATAGTTCTCCAGGGCCGTGTCGCTCACCTCTTTGATGAGCCACTGAATGTCGCCGCCGTCCTCCAGGATGATAGCGCCCTTTTCCTTCATCTCCGCGATGTCCTGGGAGGTCACGGCTCCCATCTTCAGCACCTTGAGCAGTGCCTCATCATTGTACTGGAAGAAGTTCGCCGTGTTGCTCTCCACCCGGTTGTATGCGTCGATAAGCGTGATCACACCCTCAAAGTCCCCCAGGCGCTCCTCGTTATTGATGTACTCCACGAAGGGCACATCCCCCCAGTAATGCTCCCGGATGTCCAGCAGCTCCAGCGCCCCGCCGTTGATGCTGCGGAAATACCAGCAGTCCTGGGCCGTCCAGAACTCCACCTTCTTGATGATGTTCTTGTCCTTGTCCTTGGAGTACACGATGCGGATGGCCGCCATGGGCGTGTTGTACCCTGTCTCGCAGATATAAATGCAGCCGTCAGGCGGCACCTTGGTGAAACGGATCTGCGCATCCTCATCCATGTAGAGCATCTCGAAGCAGTCCCCGTTGATGCTGGCACCCTTGGCCAGCTCCATGTTCTCGTCCTGCTCATCGTTGTAGTCGAAGATGTCCTGCAGCGCCTCCAGGTATGCGTCATTTTGCGAGCTGTAGACCACCGGCTTGCCGATGAAGTAACCTGTGGCGGTGTCGGTGATATACTTCGCCATGTTGTTGACCAGACGGTTGTTGGGGGCGGTGCTATCCTTCTTCGTGTGCCGGAGGATGTCGTGGTCGCCCTCATAATACCCCTCCAGCCTGGCATACTTGGTGTGGCCCTCGTTTTCGTCGATAATCTCCTTGATGTCTGCCTCGGTCAGACTGTCCAGCAGGGAGCGTTCCATAAAAATAACCGGCAAAGCTGCCCACCTCCTTAAATTCCAAATTCGGCCCGATCCAGAATGCGGAACCGCTTCACTTTCTTTGCGATGGAGCGCGCGCCCTCCAGTGCGTCCGGGCCGTCATCGTGCGCACCCATGGGGAACTGCGTCAGCTGCTCCAGTAGCCGCTTGTGGCGTCGGTTAAACTTGATATACTTGTTTTTCACATCCGGCTGCAGCGTCTGGACACGCATGACCTTATCGCTGGTCTGCTGCACCTCCTCAATTGGGAGGTAAAGCCCGGCCTTGGCGCTGGCCTTGGCCAGCTCCTCCTTCAGGAACCACTGGAACTGGTTTGTTTCCGCGCCCAGCTTTCGGTAGCCGTGCCCGAAGCTGGCCCGGAGCCACCGCTCTTTGGCCAGCACATCTGCGATGATTCGGTCAGGGTGCCGCCGCTCAATGTCCGCGTCCACCACATACATATATCCGCTGCCCTTGTGCTTGGCCAGGGTGACGATGGCGGAGAAGTCGCTGCGTTTGGTCTTGCCCAGCGATGGGTCGATGAATCCGAAGAAGTCAAAGGCAGGATCGCCGAAGTTGACCTCGGCTTCGTTGTAGTAGTCGAACCACTCCTCCATGAACAGGCAGTCATCCGGGTTGATCGGCTCGTTCTGCTCTTCAGAATTGAACGAAGCCTCGCCTTCCGACACACGCATCACCATCAGGTCATAGTAGGACAGCTTCTCCTCCCACAGCACCTGGGTGCCCTCCAGCATGGCAGTCTTGTGCGCCTGGAAGAAGGCCAGCGCGTCGGCCTCCCGGTCATCGTTGGACAGGTCGGTGAAGATGGTTTCCCACTGCTGCCACAGATCGTCTGCCTGGGAAAAGCGGATCACCGCCTTGTATTTAATAGAGCGGTAGGCTGGGTTGGCCAGCGTCTTGGCCAGCAGGCTGTCATAGTGCAGCAGGGTGCCGATATAAACGATGTCGGTATAATCGTCTCCGCACTTGCTCACCGCCTTATCAAACCAATCCTTCAGCTTCTTGCGTTGCTCCGGTGTGCGCACATTCTCATCATTCTCCACATCGTCCAGGATGATCAGGTCGGGCCGCCAGTTCCGATGCTTCCGGCCACGGATCTTCTTGCCGCTGCCGATGGCCTCGATTTTGATGTTGGTCTTGGTCACCAGTACATTGCTGCGCCACACGCTGCCCGCCAGCGGCCCAAAGTCCTCCAGGATCGCGGTGTTCTCCTCGAACTCCACCCGGATGTTATCCAGGAAGCCCTCGGCCTGCTCGGAGCTGTCCGAGATGATGATGGGATAATGCTTGTAGCCATACAAGGTGGAGTGCATCGTCCCCTTGAAGGTCAGGTTGGTGGACTTAGCGTGGCCACGGGGGGCCGCCACTGCCCGGCGCACCCCCGGCAGACGGCTGATCGTCTTGGTGTCCGCTGCCGTCAGTGGATAGCGCCCCTTCAGCACGCCCTGCTGCCAGATTGCATCCAGTTCCCGGTGAAACTCCGGGGAGGGGCGGCTGAAGTAATGAGGGAAGTAGGCCCGTCCGAAGAATTCCATGTCGATGGCTCCCAGCTTTCTACGCAGGCCCTCTGGCCCCGTCGTGGGATGTCCCGCCGCAAACTCTCTCCGAAGCCGGACGCGCTCCGGGGAGTCATCCTTATTTAAGAAACCATTTAAGAGGGCGCGCAGACCGTTTAAGTCCGTGCTGTCCTCGTTGTATAATTTGCTCTCTGCCTCGGCGATGGCTCCCGCCAGGGCGTTAATGCTCTGCCTTTTTCGCTCATTCAAAATGGCCCGTCCTCCTCTCGCTTTCAACAGAGGGGCGTAAGCGCCCCACAGCGGCCTTTCAGGGCCGTTGGGGGAATTACCCCCGCCCGCCCGGTGCGGCGAATTTAAAGGGGTTTGTGCGCGGCTTAAACGGTATTCCGAGCAATAGAAAGAACCGGGGGTGAAAAACAGGGGGCGGAGGGGTGTGCTTCGCCACCCAGCCTGTTGTTCAGCCCGGTTCTTTTGCCCGATATTTCCACCAGTCTCCCCAGGCGGGACGAATCAACCGCCTGCTTTGTCCGGCTTCTTGTAAACGCCGTTTAAGAACTCTCGTCCTCGCCGCCTTCCGTGGAGAGGGTGATTGTCTTTGACTCCCCACATAGACTGATCTCCACCTTGGCGCGGCGGGCGCGCTTGTCGAAGTCGATGCGTCTGACAGGGAAGTGCCGCAGCACACCTTCCACGATCCGAATACCGTCCTCCGGAAGTTCCTCCACCCTGGAGGGTTTCAGCGGCTCTCCGCCGTTGTCCAGCAGCCGCAGCCACTCCACCTCCAAGTGGGTCAGGTAGGACGGGGACAGTCCGTTAGATCCGAGGAATCGGAGCACATGGGGGATTGCCTTCACCCGGTAGTAGTTCTCCGCGCTGTACTCCAGCGCCAGGAATACATAACCAGGCAGCAGCGTGTAGACCTTCGTTGTCCATCCACCGCCGCTGCGGATCGCCCGTTCCTCACGGGGAACCGCTGCACGGATCCCCAAGGTCTGCAGTGCGTCGCGCACCCCGGTTTCCTGTCCGGTCGTTACCTGCAAAACATACCATCTTACCATGTCCTCACCTCGCTTCCAGTCCGTCCTGTCTCTTACTATTTAGGAACTCATTGACCTGCCGGTAAAGGTCAGGCCGCTCCTTGGCCATTGCCTGCCACACCAGGGACTTGACCGCATCCAGGCCCGCCTCGGTGGTGTCCTGGTTCTGGATCTCCACCCGTTTCTTGTAGGCCGCCGCACGCACCAGCGCATTGGCCTCCCGCAGCATCTTGTCGATGCTCACCCCCTGCCAGTCCTCCTCTGAGGTGTTGGCCAGGGCGTTGAGTAGGTTCTGGCTGGTCAGCCGAATAATGGCCTCCGTGGTATCCAGGTCGGGGTACTTATCCAGCTCATCCATCATGCGCCGGAAGTTCTCCTGAGCCATGTTCAACATCTGCACCTCGGCCTGATACGCTCTGGCATATCGGCAGACGCTGGCAACGGAGATGCCCACCCCGTTTGCCCCAAGGAAGTCTACGATTTCGGAATAGGTGCTGCCGGACAGGAGCATCTGCTCCACTGTCTCCCGCAGGGCGGGGTCGAGAGCGTCTATTTTACTGTGCTTTCGGTTGCCCGCTTTCTTACCCATCCTTTACACCTCGATCATATCATCCTCAATGCCCCCAGCCAGCAGCCGGATACCCTTGCCCGTCAGCTTGGCCTCCAGCGCCGTGTAGTCCGTGTCGGCCAGGGCTGCCGGTTCTTTGTTGGAGATGCGCCGCAGGTGGATGTAGCCCTCTTCGGCCAGGAAGTTTACACTGTCCAGAAACTCATCCTCGGCGATGCCGTCATCCTCCAGGACGCTCTGCACGCCTGTCAGCTTGTTGTACTTCAGCCGGAGGATGTTCACGGTGCGCAGCACCTTGCCGTTGTTATGAACAAAGCTGCCCGCCCGCAGGGCGCGCTTTTCAAGATTACTCACTCTTCTTATCCCCTTTCATTTCCAGCAATATATCCATGATCCGGTCGAGCTTCCGGTCAGTCTTGGCCTGCTCCCGGAAGAAGTCCTCCTTGGTGATGTAGTCCGCCTTGATTTGCTTAATATCACCCCGGCACTCGTCCAGATCCTTTCGGTGCTCGGCGCGGGGGGTGTAGTCAGCGCGGATCTGCTTGATGTCTGCTTGCAGGGCTTGAACCGTACTCTCGTAGTCGGACTTCTTCACGCTGTTTTCGCTGATTTCTTTCATCGACTCGTCCAGCTTGTCGATGCGTCCAAATAGGGAACGCTTCAGCAGATAGACCAGCCCGGCGGTTACAAAGCCAAGCAGCAGCACGGCCAGCCACCAGGTTCCAGCGTCAAATGTCATAACAAAAACCTCCGCGCAAAAAAATAGAAGGTACATCGGATTTACACCGATTGTACCTTCTATTTGCGAAGCGGGAAAATAAAGCCCTTTATGAAATTGCTTAAAACAGGGATTGTTGCCCATCCATAGGTCGGGCGCGCACCTCCCGCATCTTATCTGATACAATACTCCTGATCCGCACTTCTGTCAATCCGTACCTTCCGGCCAGCTCCTTGAAGTTGTATCCGTCAAACTCCGCACGGATCTGCTCGTCGCGGGCCATCCGCTCCCAGGCGTCTGCCTTGGGGATGTAGATGGACAGCCCCCCAAACACATTCACCAGACGCTTATAGTTGTCCAGGCCAATCAGTTCGGCCACCTGCTGCTGTTCCTCATCCAGGTCGGACATTTGCACCCGATCCAGTGCGCTCATCCGCGACCACCACCTCGCTTTGCGTTGTTCACATACCCCTTCAACACCTCAATCAGCTTGTTGCAGGCCCGGAAGTCCAGCCAGATAAAGGGCTGCTGCGGGGTGGAGTCTACCTTCAGCTCCTTGCGGATGATGCCGCACAGCCGCTCACCCAGGGAGGCCGCGCTCGGCTCCTTATCCTCCTTGGCCAGCTGATACATGAGCGCCCACACCTTGCGCTGCTGGCCGTCTGTGGCCCCGCCTGGGCGCTCCGGGTGGGTCTTGGGCTTGTGCCTGGGCAGCGGGGCCGCTCCCTGCCGCTTCTGCAGGTCGGCGATCACCGCCTGCGCCTCGGTATAGGTCAGGGCCTTTACCGAGTCCTTCCCTGTCAGGGCGGACACCAGCGCGTGGAGGTCATCGTCCTCGTTCCCGCGCTCCACGATGCCCAGTGCATTTCCAATGGCGTAGATCTTCCTGATCTGCTGGGCGTTGATGTCTGCCATGCCCGCCCCTCCTTTCTCTTACACTTCCGGCTGTTCGGCTTCCACGCCGACCTTCATGCCTTCCTCCACAATCACGGCAGCCCGGATGATGTCAATGGCCTCCTGCGTCGTGCCCTCCCAGCCTGCGGCCTCCAGCACCTGCGCCAGCCACTCCCAGTTGATAACCTCGGCGGCAAGGAAAGCCCAGTCGCTGGCCTCCTGCTCTGGTAGCCCAGCCACCTTCTCCAGCAGCGCCTTGTCCTTCTCATAGCGCCCCTTCAGCTTCTTCCGCAGGGTCGCTTGGATCTTGCCGTCGCCGGTAATGGCCCGAACGGTCTCTTCCAAGCTTCCCTCCGTGAAGTTGCCCTGGCAGACCATCGCCAGCAGCCGTTTGCACGGCTCAGTCATTTTGTCCACGGTTTCCGACTTGACGAAGTCCCCGGCTACATTGCCCAGCACCTTCTTCACCATGGTCAGGGAGATTGGCTTCACCGTGGCCGTGTTCGTCACCGTCACCCGGCTGTTCTGGCTCCCCCAGTAGCTGATGGACAGCAGCTTGGTGTCCTTCAGCGCGCCGGTGGCCAGCGTTTCAAACTGGCCCTTAAGCCAGTCCATCCGTTGCTTGATGCGGTCGGCCTCCAGTGCCAGAGCCGCATACTCGTCCACATAGCGCCGCACCAGATCGGCCTGCTCCTCCTGCGTGGTTTTCAGCTCCGCCAGCGATTCAGTCAAGCTGCTCGACCTCCTCCCGGATACCCAGGAAACACTCCCGGCAGATCTGGAAGCCCTTAAAGGTCACCACCTCATAGGTGCCGTGGCAGATGTTGCAGGTGGGACGGTGCTTCTGGATGATCAGCCCGCCGTCGCCCGTGGGGGTCAGATCCACGGCGGTGCCGCCGTCCAGCCCCAGCTCGTGCCGAAGGTGCTGCGGGATGGTCAGGGTGCCCTTTTTCCCCATGCGCTTCGATGCGCTTCGCATTGGCTTAACCTCCTTCTGTTGTTGTAATGCCTCACTCTGCATTTCCACGGGCTTGTGACCGTTCCCCTGGGGGAGCTGCATTAAGGCTGGGGGCCGAAGCCCCCTGCTTAGCTGTGCGTGGCCTCGAAGTTCTCAATGGCCCATTTGTTCCCGGTTGCGTAGACTGCCTGCCGGGTGCGCTCGGCGGGGCCAGCGCCGCGCTGCGGTGGGCCGTCCATCCGCAGCTGCTCCGGCAGCTTCTCCACGACGGACACCACCTTGGCGTCGCCGAACTTCTCCAGATAGGTGGCGATGTCCTCCTTGATGCCGATGGCCTGGCCGGACGGCGCGTTCACCTGGATCGTGATGGTCAGCATATACACTTCCTCCTTTTGCGGGCCAGATCCTCCAGCCCGCACCGTGACGGGTGGTTTTGGCAGGCGTTGGCGCACCGCCTGTCGCAGTCAGCGCAGCAGCGGCTTGCCTGCACCTTGTCGCAGTAGAAGATCGTACAGAACCGGCCTGTGTAATCTCGTTTGCCTTTCGGAGATTTACTCATCGTCGCACCCTCCCGTCACGCTACAGCGCGGGCAGCTCTGCGGGATCTCCACTGTGGCTTCGGCTCCGGGGGCAATGGTGCCTTGGTAGATAAACTGGCCACACTCCGAGCAGCGGATAGCAAGACCGGGGAAATCGCCGCTCTTGCTGCCGCCATCCATGCCGATGAAATAGCTGGCCGGGGCCAGCCAATGGGGAAGTGCGGTTTCATGCAGCTGGATCTGCGGCTCTGTGTCCTCTGGATGAGGCAGCGGCTCCAGCCCGTACAGCTGCGCCCCGGTCACTCCGAACGCCTGCTCCATAGCGACCAAAGCCTTCCCCTCTGGCTCCCGCAGGCTGTTTTCATAACTACGGATAGCTGGCATACTGATGCCGGTTTCTTTCGACATCTGCTCCTGTGTCCACCCCTTTTCCTTGCGGAGCGTTTGGATGTTCTGCGCGAGAATGGTTTTTTCCTTCATCGGTAGCCCTCCTGTTTCTTTTGGAGCCGGATGTCCCGGCCCTTGAACTGCACCACTGCGTACATCCCCGCCAGACGGGAATGCACCCGGCTGCTGTAAGTTCGCTCGATCTCCTGCAGTCCCAGGTTGGTGTTGATGATTGTGGGCTTGCCCGTGTTCAGGCGGTGGTTGACCAGGTCATAGACCTCTGCCTGCGTGTAGCGGGTCACCAGCTCGGTGCCCAGGTCATCGATCACCAGCAGGTCGCACCCGAAGATGACCTCCCGGAACTCCAGCGCCGCATCGTCCTTATGGAATTTCCCCAGCTCCAGCTGATCCATCAGGTGCGGAGCGGACACATACATAACCAGGTGGCCCGCCTTGGCCACCCCCTCGGCGATGGCCAGGGAGAGGTGGGTCTTGCCCAGCCCCGGTGCCCCAGTGAACAACAGGCTCTGATTCTGGCCACCGAACTCCCGGATATACCGCTGGCTGCTCTCCACCACCTTTCGCATAATGGGCCGCAGCTTTTCGTCGTAGTAGCGCAGCTCGAAGTTCTCGAAGCTGCATTCCCGCGCCGGGGACACATCGCACAGCTGCTCGTACACCAGCTGGTTCAGGATGACCTGGCGGCACTCGCACATCTGGCCGCCCTCCTTCACGCCCCGGTCTCTGCAGAGCGGGCAGGTATAGGCTGGCTCCAGGTCGGCTTCTGTTACGCCTGCGGCGGCCAGGGCCGCTGCCCGGCGTGATTGTGCTGCCCGGATTGCCTCCTCCATCTCGCTTGTGTCCTGGTCATGGGTCAGGCTGGCCCGCGCCCGCTGTGCGTATAGACGCGCCAGCTCCCGTCCTGCGGCATTGATCTCCGGGTGCTGCTCATTCAGGGCCGCCATTGCGCTCCTGTGGCGCTCCTGGGCGGTCTGGCGGCGGGCGGCCAAGATCTCATCCGCCCGCTTGGATAGTTTCTTGGGATAGCGCATCAAACCGCCTCCGTGACTTGCCTCACTCTGCATTTCCACGGGCTTGTGACCGTTCCCTCTTGGGGGAGCTGCATTAAGGCCGGGGCCGAAGCCCCAGGCGCTCACTTGATTTGAAACTTCTCCGGGAAGTGGTACACATCAATGTGGCTGTGGATCTCCACTGTCCCGTCCTCCAGCCCCTCGCCGTACCCCTTCCGGTAGCCCCGCTCATAGGCCTTGCTGAAATTCCTCTGCACCCTGACCTCTTTTCCCAGTGAGAATCCGAAGCAAATCAGGAGGATCACCAGGGGAAGGAGCAACGCTTCGCCCCCGATGGACACTGGGCGGCCATTGATGATCTCAAATCCCAGCCGGATAAACGCCCCAGCGAGAAGTCCTGCGGAAAATCCCAAAACCAAAAGCAGCAGTTTGCTCACCCTCTTCATTGTCCCGTCCTCCTTATTTTCTCTTGTTCATCCACGCCAGAATGATAATGGTTACACAGATGATTGCTGTTACCGCCACCGCTGTCATGCAGTCACCCCCTTACACCAGGCCGATGCCCATGGTGCGGGCCATCGCATACAGCCCGTCGTAGCTGATGTTTTCGTTGTTCACCGCATTGTTGTAGACATTCACTGCGCCTCGGATGCCCCACTTGGACTGGCTGATGCCATGCAGGAAGTTCAATTCCTTCTTCCGGCCATCCTCGGCCAGCTTGGGGAACAGCTTCGCCACATCCTCGTCGGTGACCTTGCGGGTGCTGTAGTAGCGGTTCATGCGAATGCGGGAGAACAGCTGGGCGAACCGTGCCTCCTGCTTGCCCACCATCCGGGTGTAGACCTCCGTGTTGCCGATCAGCGCGATGCCCACGCCCTGCTGCCCCGTGATGGGGTTTGCGTCCGCCCAGGTGCGGATCTCCTCCAGGGAGCGCAGCTGCAGGTGCTGGGCCTCATCGATGATGATGACCTTGTTTGTGCCCTCCAGCTTCTCCCGGATGGCCAGCGTCAAATCCAACTTGCTCCGGGTCTCCGGCACCTTCAGCGCCCGCGCCAGCACCTTCAGCAGGTTCCCCAGGGTGCCGGTGCTGGGCGTCGCCTGGATGTAGACGCTGGCCGTGGGGTTTTCCCGCACAAACCGCTCGGCCCCCTTGGTCTTGCCGATTCCCGCATCCCCGTGGATGATGACCATGCCCTTCTCCAGCTGGCAGTAGCGGATGAGCTTATACACATCCTCCGAAATGGAGGTGGGAATGTAGTCCTGGGTGGGGCGGTAGGGCAGGGCTTTCTCGGTGTTGACCTCCTGCTCCTCCTGAGTGCGGAAGAACTCCTCCAGCTTGCTCTCCAGGGCAGCGATGTCGCCGTTGTCGTACATACTGCGGCGGTACTGGCTCAGTGCCGTCTGGCTGATCCCCATGAGTGGGGCAGCCTTGGCCTGGCTGATGTTCTTTTCCTTCAGGAACTGCTCCACCCGTGCCTGCAGTGCGCTGTTATATTCCTTACTCATGCTCGGCTCCTCCATTTCGTTTCATTGCGTTTCGGTTCATCGTATCCAGATCCGGGCCACCAGCCACCGCCTTCAGCAATGGCTCCTCATCAGGCCGCTGCAGCTCCAATACCTTCGGGGATGCAGCGGGGACGATCCGGGCGACCTTGCTCTCGTGGGCGGCCTCCATAACCAGCTCCAGCGCCGTATGCCGCCCGAAGGCCGGGAAGGTGCTGACCTTCTTGGCCTCCTTGGTGATGCGCTCCATGCGCCGCACCTTGGCCATGGCCTCCTTGACTTCCTCCTTGCTGGCCCCGTAGGTCAGCACCGCCGTGTTGTCGGCGGGGACGCTCATAATGAAGCGGTCTTGCAGGTCGTACACCCGCACCTCGCTCAGATCGTCCGGGTCGTAGCGGTAATAGACCTGCTGGCCCAGGTAATTGAACACCAGCTCGTCGTTCCAGTAGTCGATGCGCTGGCCCGCGATGTCCAGGTGTACGCCCCGGCGCGTGACCTTCTGCGCCCGACTGCTCCGCATCAGCATCAGGTTCAAATCCTCGGCGCTGGCCACCCGCTTGGTGTGCAGATTCTCATTGTAGACCTGCTGGCGGGGCTTGCCGTGGTCTTTGGCCACCGCGCCGCCGTAGGGCTGCTGGTTAAAGTACCAGTCCAGCAGCTCCTCCACCGTTTCCACCAGGGTAGAGTCCAGCGGGATCCTACCATCCTTCAGGATGAACTTCAGGCTCTCCGGCTTCTCCAGCACATTGCCGCCGGTGAAGGTATCGAACAGACGGGAGAGGTGGTCTTTCACATCCCGGAAGCGCCGCTCGATGATCTTCGCTTTTGCGTTCCGCACAATGGCGTTTGTCATGTGAATGCCCAGCCGCTCGAATACCGGGGGCGGTTCAAACCGCTCCTGGCCGTCCTTCGGCTTCTTTTTGCGGTGGCCCAGGCCGCCCACATCGTAGGTTAGGAACTCGCGGCCATTGTCTACATAGATGTTCTCCGGGATGCCGTATTTCAGGATGCCACGCCGCAGCGCGATCAGAGTGGACTGGCTGCTGGGGGCGTTGGTGACATAGCACCCGGTAAAGATGCCCGACCGGGCGTCGAAGAAGGCTGTCAGGTACAGCCGGTGGCGCTGGCCGTTCTCTCCCTCGGTGATAATATCGAAGGTGTGGTTGTCGGCGATCCACCACTCGTTGCTCCGCATATCGTCGTAGACACGGCGGATATATGGAGCGCAGCGGTCACGGAAGGCTTTCTCACCCTCCCGGCCCAGTACCTTCAGCGGCTCCGGGATGTCGGCCTGCGCCCTGCGGTAGAAGGTCGTGTAGCTCGGCATATCCCCAACCAGCTCCGGGAAGCTCGTTTGCATCTCCAGCTTGGTGTACTCATAGCACTTTTTCAGGGGGTGCTGCCGCTCATCCAGATAGAAGTATAGGAATGCCTGCCACATGGGATCCGGGATGCTACTCTTGCCCTTCTTCCACTTGCCACGCTTGTCGATCAGGCCATCCAGGTCGTTATCCCGCACCGCGTTCCAGCGGCGGTATAGGGTATCCACGGAAATGGCCCGCTCTGGATATTCCAGCTTGCACCACTGTACGAAGTTTGCGTCCACCTCGGTCTTGTTGGCCCCCGGCTTGTTCCGGTAGCCCTGCCACTGCTTCACCAGCCGGAGCCAGAAGGCAATCTCCTCCTGCTCCTCAATGGAATAGGTGTCCAGCGGCTTGGCTTCCTTGGTCAGGGTCTGCGCCACCTCCGGCGAAGGGGTCAGCTTCAGCCCATCAAAATACTTCTGCTGCAGGTGGGGTTCCAGAGCGTCCAGGCTGAAAAGGTACTCCGGGGAATTGAATTTGTTCAAAACCCTTTCAGCGGGGATTTTCCCGCTTTCAGCCCAGCGGCGGACAGTGCGCTCAGTTTTACCTGTCAGCGCCGCCACTTCCTGCGAACTCAATGTGACAGCCATTTCCTTCACCTGCCTTTCATAACCTGCCATCGTCAGTGCAGGGAGGTTATCCCCTGCAGACCGCCCTCGTCGGGCGGTTTCGGCTTTACAGTGACCAATTTTTGGGCCTTCCACCAGGCCAGTGTCCTTCGGTAGAAAAATCCCATACAATGGAGCCATCGCTATACTGTGAGACTCCGTGGGCAATAAGCAACCATCCATCCGGCTCCCGCTCAAACTGCGCCGTCATATCCCGTCCAGGCTGAGTGCCTATGGGGGGAGTTAGACATACATAGGTGTTGCCATTTTGATTGCGGTATCTCTGCCCCGCTATTGGGGTAATATAGATGGGGCGTTCTTTGGATGTAATACGGTTCATACCGCCTCTCCCTTCACTTCGGTGAATATGTCACTCACATCACAATGTAAGGCTTTTGCAATCTCTCTGGCGCGGAGGTGATTGATACGCTTGCTCTTCTCGCCTTCAATCCGGCAGATTGCGCAACCGCTCAAACCTGCTTGAATGGATAACTGGTGCTGCGACCAGCCCAGCGCCTCCCGACGCCGCTTTATTTCTTCAATTTTAGGGGTAACAAACATCTTCGGCCCTCCCTTCGCTTGTGCAAATGCTCAATCTATGGGTAAATTATAGCTTGAGCATACGCACAAGTCAAGTGATATTTTTAATTTTGTTTTGCATTTGCACAATGCGGGTGATATAATCCATTTATTACATGATTTCGAGGGGTAATACTCATGAGAAAAGCCACAGAAACCTTGCTTTCCCAACGGCTCAAGGAGTTAAGAGCAGACAAGGGGATTACTCAAAAACAGTTGGCCTCTGAAATCGGTGTAAGCTATGGATCCATAGTTGACTACGAAAACGGACGGCGTGAACCGAACTCAAAGGCGATGGCTGCCTTGGAGCGATATTTCAAAGTAAGCGGCGAATACCTTCGCGGGGAAGTTGACCGCGCCACATTCCTTCAGAACAGTTCCACTATTCAGAATCGCCTGGATGGTCTGGTGGGCCTGTTCCAGACTTTCAAGCTGGACTTTGACTGCAGCTCCCAGGAGCGACAGATGCTGGCCGTCTCTATCTTGTCCGGAGTGATGGAGACTGTGACCACACAGCTACTCCACGATGACGGCCCCGCCGATCTGGATGGGGAGCAGTTCGCACAGATCTTCCAGGCCGCCTTCGCATTGAATCCGCAAGGACGCACCGAGCTGGCGAAGCGGGCCGCCGAGCTGACTCAGCTGGAGCAATACAAAAGGGGGAAGTAACATGAGGGTAATGAGTGCTGATGAATGGGAGCGTGAACTGGCTCAAAAAATAGCAGAAGAAAAACAGACTGAAGCTGATTGGAAGCTGCTAACTAAGGCACAACAGTTTGAAAAAACAAATATAAAAAAAGCTATTGCAATTTATGAAGGCTTTGTGAGCGAATTGGCTCGTTACCCTCTTCCGTATCTTCGGTTGCCTATAATCTATCGAAAAGAAAAGAATTATAAAAATGAAGTTCGTGTTTTGCAGGCCGCTCTAATCGTGTTTGCTCGTGATAATGATGAGCGAAACTATTCTGATGCGGCTAAAAGGCTGGATAAGGCAAGGGCGCTTCTGTCCTCTTCACATTTGTAATGTATCGAATAGCGTTGTTCGTGTAAGGCTTTTGTCAGAAAATCACAAATTTAGTTATACTCGCAGTGTTGCCGTGCCCTCTTAAATGCCACCTTTTAAGAGCCTCTTAAAAACCACTTGTTCGGCATTTTTAGCCCGGACATTCTGGCCTGGACATTTTCAAGGCCGAGTGCCCGAAAAGCCCGTATTTCCGGGGCGCGGACACCAATTTGCAGCGCGGACACATTTTGTCCGGGCTGTCCGGGCCTTCCAACAAAGAAAAAGACCTTTCAAGCAGGGGAGAAGCCGCCCAGCGCGCGCCCCGCTTAAAAGGTCTTTTTTGTTTTCTTAAAACCCCGAAAACCCCCGCCGTGCTTGGCTTTTCGCCCTCTCGCCGTGCCTGCTGCCGTATCCTCTTAAACGCTCTTAAAAGGGCCTCTTAAAACCCCTGCCCGATCCGTCCGCCATACGCCTGGTGAGGATAAAAAAATAAAAAAAGAAATTGCAATCCCATTTTCACAGGACTACAATTTCTTCCTCGGTTTTGCACTTGTTTATCGCTGAAATCCCTTGATTTTAGGCCAGTTCCCGTGTTTTTTCGGGATATTTCATATCAAACCCTTTGACCGGCCTATATTTCTCAACTATCCTGAAAACTTACACTCTAAGCAACAAGTATTATTGATGAAGGTTCGTAAAACCTTGTCTGGAGATGATCTTCAGGTCATGAACAGCATCCTGGCACAGTTTGCCCTGTATTGGGAGTATCGGTGATCTACCGATTTCCGTCCTGATCCTTGCAAATAGAATATCCGGCAGCGGGATACGTCCACTGATGAGAGCCCCTCTGTAAGGAGGGCTAAAGCGACGCTGGAGGATGCGCCAAGACCACCTGTGCGGACCGTGAGCCCGCATCAAAGACGGCCAAGGAAGGTGCAGAGCGGTGCCCATACGTCCACAAAGCAGCCTGTGGCGGGCTGTTTCGCATTGCGGCTGGTTTACCCAGCCCGACCCTCGTCAGCAATCTGATAATGATACTCCTGTCCAGCCACAGCCCCGGGTGATACCGGGATCAAGCAATGGGGGCAGCTCGGAGAGATCCTCGGAGGGGTGAGATTCCCGTGATGCGCGCCAGCGCAGTCCGTCTGCTGCCGCCCTGACACCTGGGGGAGTAGTGTCGAATACAGGTGCGGAATGATTGCCTTTGGAAATCCAAAATAGGAAGCGGAGGCCGCTCCCTGCCTATTGGGGGTGGCCTCCCTCTGAAACGAGGGTTGGTTATGAACCAGAATATCAATTATATCGGGCTGATAATTCTCCTTCGCCACCTTCAGAGCGCCGGCCTTGTTAGTCGGAAGGAGGCCGGGAGGATCGCCGCCCGGCTCCGTGTAGAGACCGGGGCGGACGTCATATTTTCCCCCTGATTTTTGTTGCGTTTGGATATGGATATTTTGTGGCGGTGCTGGTATTGTGTGTTGCTGACAGGAGGCAATTTCGTGGACGAGCAAAAGAAAACCAGTGGTTCCCTGGCATTGAACAGCACGCCCCGGGTAATCACCATCGCGCCCAGCACCCCGGTCAGGGATCGCAAGCTGCGTGTGGCGGCCTACGCCAGGGTGAGCTCCAGGTCAGAGGATCAGCTCAACTCCTTTGCCGCCCAGAACGCCCACTACACGGAGCTCATCACCGACAACCCGGAGTGGGAGTTTGTGGACGTGTACGCGGACAAGGGTATCACCGGCACCTCGGCGGAAAAGCGGGACGACTTCCAACGGCTGCTGGCGGACTGCCGGCGGGGTCGGGTGGACAAGATCCTGGTGAAGTCCTCCTCCCGGTTCGCCCGGAACGCCAAGGAGTGCCTGGAGACCGTCCGGGAACTGAAGGCCCTAGGGGTGGGGGTATGCTTCGAGGAGCAGGGCATCGACACCTCAGAGTTGGCCGGTGAGTTTCTTACCGCCATCTTCGCCATGATGGACCAGAAGGAGAGCGAAAACATCTCAGACAACCTCCGGTGGAGCATCGACATGAGGATGAGGGCGGGAAAGTACAACACCTGCACCGCACCCTTCGGATACCGCCTGGTCAAAGGGAAGCTGGAGCTGATCCCCGAGCAGGTGCCAATCATCCGGTATATCTACGAAGCGTACCTGTCCGGTAAGACGGCGGGGGATATCGCAGCGGCGCTGAACCTGTTCTCTAAAGGAAAACTCTGGAAGCCACAGCGGATTGACTACATCCTCACCAATGAGCGGTACAGCGGCAACGCCTTTCTGCGGAAACGGTATACGACGGATACCCTGCCACGCAAAATAAAGTATAACCATGGCCAAAAGCCCATGTACTTTGTGGAAGGGATTAACGAGGCAGCGATTTCCCAAGAGGTGTTTAATAAAGCACAGGAATTGCGTCGGAGGCGCGGGGACAGCCAGGTGCCCGGAATCGCAGGCCAACGTCCCCTTGCCAATGGCTGGCTATATTGTGGCTGCTGTGGGAAGGCGCTTCGCCCTAAATGTATAAACAGGAAATGGTACATGGCATGTCGTGGGCATGAAGAATCCACGGAGTTGTGCGACCTCCTGCCCATTGCTGAGGAAGCGGTAGTATCAGCAGTGTTCCACCTGTACTATAAGCTCCGTCACCAGGGAGGGCCTATCCTCACCCAACTGCTCGCAGATCTCCAGAACGCCCGGAAGGGCAAGCTGCTCTGGAGCCTGGACATCGTGGCACTCAACCAGAAAATTGCAGACATCACCCGTCAGGATCGACTGTTGGCCCAGCTCAAGCAGCAAGGGCTTGTTGGCCCTGACATTTTTATATCCCGCCAAAACGAGCTGGCGGAACAACTCCGCGCCGCGAAGCTGGAAAAGGAACGGTTCCTGGAGGCCGAGGAAGATCAGACGATCCAGCAGACCCAGGAGTTGATCGAAGCCCTGGAGGCTGGGCCGGACTTCCTGGACGCCTTCGATGGGGAGCTGTTCCGCGAGCTCGTGGACAAGATTATCGTGGAGAGCAATGACCGTCTGCGGTTCCGGCTGGTCAATGGCCTGGAGCTGACAGAGCCCATAGAACGGACGGTGCGGTGATGGGGAGCAACCGGAAACGGCCCTTCGGCTACAAAATGGAGCTGGGCGAAATCGTGCTCCACCCGGCAGAGGCGGAGACGGTGCGCTGGCTCTACGACAGCTACCTGGCCGGTGCCAGCTACAATGCCTTGGTAGACAAGCTCCGGGAGAGAGGCATCTCCTATGACGGGGACAAGCCCTGGAACAAGAACATGGCAGCCCGTATCCTAGCGGACAGCCGGTACACCGGCGAAGGTGGATTCCCGTCCATCATCCCGGAGGCCCGGTTCAACATGGTTCAGGCTCAAAGGCAAGAAAAATTCTCCCCCTGCAAAAAGACGCCGGCCCAGAAGGAACTGCGGAAACTGTGCGGCGGCAGCCCACCGGCATGGGTGGAGCGGCAGGTGTTGGGCCTCCTGAACCGACTGATCCAGCATCCGGAGCGTATCACCTGTCCGGCCCCGGTGGCTGGATCGCCGCCGGAGACAGAGAATCTGCGCCGGGGGCTGGACGAGCTCCTGCACCGCCCGCCGGTGGATGAGACACAGGCCAAAAGTTTGGCCTTTCAGTTGGCAGCCTTCCAGCTGAACGCCATCGGGCCGGAGGAGTATGAAACCCTAGGCCTCCGGATGCTGTTCCAGGAGCGGGCTCCCATGGTGGAGTTGGAGCAGGAACTGCTCCACGAGAGCGTCCGCCGTATCACTGTCAGCAACGGGGCGGTTACCGTCCTGCTGAAAAATAACCAGACCTTGGAAGGGGGAAAAGGTACATGAACGATACTGCGCCCAACGTCATTATCATCCCAGCCAAAGTGGAGACTCCCCAGGAACAGGAGAAAAAGCGCCACTTGCGGGTGGCCGCCTACTGCCGTGTGTCTACGGACAGCGAGGAGCAGCTCTCCAGTTATGAAAACCAGCTCTCCTACTATACCGAGAAGATCATGAAGGAACCGGGCTGGACCATGGCCGGGGTGTTCGCGGACGAGGGCATCACCGGCACCTCCACCTGTAAGCGGAAGGAGTTCCTGCGGATGATCCGCCAGTGCAGGCAGGGAAAGATCGACATGATTCTGGCTAAATCCGTCTCCCGCTTCGCCCGCAATACCGTGGATACCCTCAACTTCACCCGGGAGCTGCGGAGCCTGGGTATACCAGTCATCTTCGAGGAACAGAACATCAACTCCATCTACCCGGAGAGCGAGTTCCTGATCACCCTACACGGGGCCTTCGCCCAGGCCGAGAGCGAGAGCACCAGCAGCCGGGTGCGCTGGGGCAAGCGTCAGGCCATGAAATCCGGCCATGTCGCCATGCAGTACAAGCAGCTGCTGGGCTATGAGAAGGGCCCGGATGGCAAGCCCAGGATTGTGCCGGAGCAGGCGGAGACCGTCCGCTTCATCTATGACCGCTACTTGGCCGGGGACAGCATCCGGGAGATCAAAGTGGCCCTGGAGGGCCAGAGAATTCCCACGGTCTCCGGAAAAGTAGAGTGGATGGGCTCCCATATCAGGAGCATCCTGACCAACGAGAAATACTGCGGGGACGTCCTGCTCCAGAAGACCTTCATCCAGGACTGCATCAGCAAGAAGGTGATCCCCAACACCGGACAGCTCCCCAAATACCTGATTCAAAACCACCATGAGGGCATCGTCAGCCGGGAGATCTTCGACGCCGTCCAGCTGGAGATGGCCCGGCGGAACGCCAAGGCGGGCGCCACGCGAAAGAGCACCCCCACCGGCCGGGGGAAGTACAGCGGTAAGCATGTCCTCAGCAACCTGCTGTTCTGCGGGGAGTGCGGGACGGCCTACCGGCGGTGCGTGTGGACCCAGCGCGGAGTCAAGCGCCCCGTATGGCGGTGTGTCAGCCGCCTGGACTACGGGAAGAAGTTCTGCACCCAGTCTCCCACCCTGGACGAGGAACCGCTCCAGCAGGCCATCCTGGCCGCCGTCAACGCCATCATGCTGGATCGCGACACCCAGGCCCGGCAGCTCACCGCCGTCATGGAGTGGGAGCTTGCTCCGATGTTGGGTGAGAGCATGAGCCTGGCGGACATTGACCGGGCCCTGGAGGAACTGAGCAGCCGTTTCAACAGCCTGCTGGCCGAGGCGTCAGCCAACCCGGCAGAGGACTACACGGAGCGGTTCCGGAAGCTGTCCGAGTCCACCGCCCGTCTCAAAGAACGGAAGGCACAGCTGGAGGGGGCCTGCCAGGAGCAGGGCCGGCTCCAGAACCGTCTGCGGGTGGTGTCGGCCGCCATGGAACACATGACGGCGGCGATGACAGAGTGGGACGAGGAGGTCATCCACCAGCTGCTGGAGAAGGTGACGGTGCTCTCCCGGGAGAAGATCCGGGTGACCTTCCGGGATGGCCGGGAGATCGAGCAGTATGTGGCACAGCCAAAAAGGAGGAAGCTTGCATGAAGATCTTCGCTACAGGCGACACCCACGGGAATTTTGAGCGGTTCCGCCCGGAATACTTCCCGGAGGGCCAAGAGCTCACCAAGGAGGATGTGGTGCTCCAGCTGGGAGACTTCGGCGGCGTGTGGTTCGGAGATGAACGGGATGACGAGGCGCTGGACTGGCTGAAAGGGCTGCCCTTCACGGTGGCCTTCGTCTCGGGAAACCATGAAAACTACGATGCCCTTGTGAAATACCCGATAGAGAACTGGCACGGCGGCAGGGTGCAGCCCATCCGGCCCCACGTGCTCCACCTGATGCGGGGGCAGGTATTTGAGCTGGCCGGCCGCACCTTCTTCACCATGGGCGGGGCGGCCTCCCACGACATTGAGGACGGCATCCTCAGCCTGGAAGATCCCAACTTTGAGCGAAAATACCTGACATTGAAGCGGAAGGAGCACGCCCGATTCCGCATCGATCACCTGTCCTGGTGGAGGGAGGAGTTACCCTCGGAGGAGGAATATGCAGAGGCCAGACGAAACCTGGACGCCCACGGCTGGGCGGTGGACTACATCCTCACTCACTGCGCCCCCACCAGCATTGCTCTCCAGTTCTCCCGGCACAATGTGGCGGACCACCTGACGGACTTCCTCCAGGAGGTCAAAGACCGGGTGCAATACCACTACTGGCTGTTCGGGCACTACCACGGAAACAAAGCCATTGATACCAAGCACATCCTCTTGTGGGAGCAAATCGTGCAGATTTTATAGAGAAGGCCGTAAGGGAAAGGGCGGCGTTTTGATCCGCCGCCTTTTCCTTTGCGGCCTTCTGTCCAAGAAAATATCTCACCACTATGGAGTAGATAGAACGAATGTGCTATAATTGGCTTGAAAAACTCCGGGGAGGCGGTACGATGGCGATCGAGGACGGCGAGTGGATCATGCGGGGGCTGGACTGGGATGACCCCAGCCGCACCCAGAGCTGGGAGGAGCTCATCGGCTTGATTGACGAGGTGGGCTTCCTGCCCCTGTTCAAAAACGAGGTAGACAGCTTCTCCGCGGAGGAGAACACCTCCGACCTCTATTGGTGGACGGGGGACGAGGAACAGGATCCCTGGGAGTGGCGGCGGCTGATCGCCCGCAGCGGCAGGGCGGCCTACGGCAAGTTCTTCGGCGGCAAGGCGGGCTTCATCTCCAGAGCGTGGTTTCCCCACTTCGCCAACTGGCGGAGGGACGGCTACGACTTCGACAGCCGCTGGGACGAGGAGCTGGCCACCATGCGGCAGAAGCGGATCATGGACCAGTTCCTGACCAAAGACGAGTGTGCTTCTCCTTTGAACTCAAGCGGCAGGCCGGATTCGGCAAAGGCGGGGAGAAGAACTTCGAGGGCACGGTGACTGACCTGCAGATGGGCGGCTACTTGCTCATCCGGGACTTCCGACGGAGGCGGAACAAGCGGGGGCAGGAGTACGGCTGGCACATCTCCGTCTATTCCACCCCGGAGACCCTGTGGGGCTATGACCACGTCTCATCCGCCTACTCTGTGGCTCCGGCGGAGTCCAAGGCCCTGATCGATGAACAGATCTGGAGGAATTTCCCGGAGGCAGAGCAGGAGGAACTGGATGCCGTGCTGGGCTGGACCCGATAATTGGACGGTACCCATGACATACTAAGTGCGAAAGGAGTGACTGGGGCGTGAAGGAGAAGTGTTACATTTGCTGCGATTTGAAGAGCTTTTACGCCTCGGTGGAGTGCGTGGAGCGGGGGCTGGACCCCATGACCACCAACCTGGTGGTGGCGGACAAGCGGCGGACGGACAAGACCATCTGCCTGGCGGTGTCCCCCTCCCTCAAAGCCTACGGCATCTCCGGCCGGGCCCGGCTCTTTGAGGTAGTGCAGAAGGTGAAAGAGGTCAATCTCCGGCGACAGCGGCAGGCCCCGGGCCGACGACTCACCGGCGCCTCTTGGCACGACCGGTCGGTGCAGGAGAACCCATCTCTGGCTCTGGACTACCTGGTGGCCCCGCCCCGGATGGCCCACTATATTGACTGGAGCACGAGAATCTACAGCATCTATCTGAAATACATCGCGCCGGAGGATATCTTCCCCTACAGCATCGACGAGGTGTTCATGGACGTGACCAACTACCTGGACACCTACAGAATGACGGCCCGGGAGCTGACCCAGACCATCCTCCTGGATATTCTGAACACCACCGGCATTACCGCTGCTGCGGGGATGGGGAGCAATCTATATCTGGCCAAGGTGGCCATGGATATCGTGTCCAAGCATATCCGGGCCGACCGGCACGGCGTCCGCATCGCCAAGCTCACGGAGGAGAGCTACCGTCGCCTGCTCTGGGCGCACCGGCCCCTGACGGACTTCTGGCGGGTGGGCAAGGGCTACGCGGGCAAGCTGGAGGCCAACGGCCTGTACACCATGGGGGACATCGCCCGGTGCTCCATTGGCAAGCCTACAGATTACCACAATGAGGAGCTGCTCTACAAGCTGTTTGGGGTCAACGCGGAGATTTTGATCGACCACGCCTGGGGCTGGGAGCCCTGCACCATCGCGGACGTGAAGGCGTACAAGCCGGAGAACAAGAGCATCGTCTCCGGCCAGGTGCTTCAGTGCCCCTATGACTTTGACAAGGCCCGTCTGGTGGTACGGGAGATGGCGGATGCCCTGGCGCTGGATCTGGTAGACAAGCGGCTGGTGACCAACCAGCTGGTGCTCACTGTGGGCTATGACCGGGAGAACCTGGACGACCCAGGCCGCCGTCAGAACTACCACGGCCCGGTGACCACTGACCGCTACGGACGGAGCATCCCCAAGCACGCAGTGGGCACGGAGAACTTCACCTACACCTCGTCAGCCAATGATCTGCAAAAGGCAGCAGCCACCCTCTATGACAGGATTGTGGATAAGAACCTGCTCATCCGCCGTCTGAGCATCAGCGCCAATAAGCTGCTGGATGAGGCGGAGGCCCCCAATGGGCACGAGGCGGAGCAGATGGATCTGTTCACCGACTACTCCGTCAGGGAACAACAGGAACAGGCGGGCGAGGCTGCCCATGCCCGGGAGCGGAAGCTCCAGGAGGCCATGCTGGGCATCAAGAAGCGGTACGGCAAGAACGCCATCCTCAAGGGGATGAACCTGGAGGATGGCGCCACGGCCAAAGAGCGCAACCAAACGATCGGAGGGCATCAGGCATGAGTGGGCCATACGACGACATCATAAACCTCCCGCATCCCACCTCCAAGCGGCACCCCCGGATGCCCATCCGCGACCGGGCCGCGATTTTCAGTCCCTTTGCCGCCCTGAGCGGCCACGGGGCCGCCATTGCCGAGACCGCCCGGCTGACGGAGCAGAAGATAGAGTTGGATGAGGACACCAAGGCAGAGTTGGACCGGAGGCAGGCCGTGCTGCTGGAGTACATGGACGAACGGCCGGAGCTCACCGTCACTTGGTTCCAGCGGGACGAAAAGAAGGACGGCGGGGCTTACCTGACCACCACCGGCCGACTGAAAAAGCTCAGAGAACTGGAGCGGAGCCTGGTTTTGACAGACGGGACAGAGATTCCACTGGAAGATGTGGTGACTCTGGAGAGCGACATCTTCCAAACACTTATGTAGTTGACCACAAAAGGGAGCACGGTGCATCAGACGCCGTGCTCCCTTTTGCGATCAAAGCAGGCGCGGGGCGCCAGAAAGGAGAGCTCAATGAACGTCAGAAAGCCAACCGATTACAGCGCCATGTATGGGATACTGGATCAGCTCATGGGGGCGGAGTTCCCGCAGATGGAGCTGTACTTTGAGATCGGCAAGATCGTCTGTGCCCACCCGGAGAAGGGCACGGCGGTCATGGCCGCCGAGTATCTCCAGGCAAACTACCCTGGGGATAGAGGATTCTCCCCGCGAAACCTGCGGCGGATGCGGGAATTTTACCGCGCCTATGCCGACAATTCAGAGCTGAGGGCGCTGGCCCTGAAGCTGGGCTGGACACAAAATATGGCCATCCTAGAAGGCTGTGAGAGCTTTGACGAGCGCATCTGGTATCTCCGGGCCGCTCTGGGGCACCACTGGACAAAGGTGGAGCTGCTGGAACAGATCCAAGCCGGAGCATGGCTGCGGGAAGAACTCGACGAACCGGACAATACCTGTTATACTGAGAGCAACATAGTATCAGTGGGGTGTCTGGAGCATGAAGAAGATCCTTTTTGTGTGTCATGGCAATATTTGTCGGAGCCCGATGGCCGAGTATGTGATGAAGGACTTGGTGAAAAAGGCGGGACTGGAGGACCGGTTCCAGATCGCCTCGGAGGCCACCAGCCGGGAGGAGCTAGGCAATCCGGTCTACCCGCCAGCTCGGCGAAAGCTGGCGGAGCACGATATCGCCTGCGGCGGCCATGCCGCCCGGCAGCTCCGCAACCGCGACTACGAGGAGTACGACCTGCTCATTGGAATGGATCAGGCCAACCTCCGCAACATGTATCGCATCTGCGGCGGCGACTTCAACGACAAGATGCACCTCCTGATGGAATACGCCGGCCACCCGGATCAGGAGGTAGCCGCCCCCTGGTACACTAATGACTTCGACACCGCTTGGCGGGATGTACTGGCCGGTTGCCAAGGGCTGTTTCGAGAATTGACAGGGCACCTCAGCAATGATATCTTAGCATAGAGTAGCATTTGTTTCATATAGCAGTCAAGGAGAAGTGGTGGGAAAAGTATAAGCCAATCTAAGAAAACAACATTTATCACGGTTCAGGATGTGCCGGTAGCCATCATGAGTGTGGATCAGCGCGATTATATCAGCCTTACTGATATGACGAAGGCCCGCACCGATGCAATAAGGGCAGCAGACGTGATAAAAAACTGGCTTCGTGCCTGATCGACATTGGAATTTCTCGGGACTTGGGAGGTCATGTATGGTCAAGGTGCAAAAGAAACCTGCAGTTGTACATCTGACCTCGAGGTAAGGAAAAGGTCTGGAAATGCCGGACAGAAATCGATTGTAGAAAGAACAAAACCTTGCTATAATAAAAGTCATAATAATAGGATAGCATTCAAATAAACCAATACATAAGGAGACGAGGCCAAAGTGTATACCCCTATGACGCTTGGAGAATTGATGGAAGCTCAGGAGGGTGAAGGGATTCAGTTTAAGGAGGCAAAGAACCGTTTTGATTTTGGAGAAGCACTTCGTTGCTGCTGTGCGCTTTCAAACTGTGGCGGGGGAAAACTTGTCTTTGGTATTTCAGATAAACGCCCTAGACAAGTTGTGGGCAGCCAAGCATTTGAACAGCCCGAACGCACACGTAAGGGTTTGATCGATAAGCTGCACATTATGGTTGACTTTCAAGTTTATGAACACGAGGGTAAGCGTGTTTTAGTATTTGAGATAGCAGGTCGACCAGTTGGCCTGCCTGTGCAGGCTGATGGCGTTGCCTGGTGGTACGAAGGAGATAGTCTGATTCCTATGCCAGAAACCATTCGGCGACGTATTTATGCGGAGGCAGGGATCGATTTTTCTGGCACTATTTGCGTCGGGGCAACTCTTGATGATTTAGATCCGTCTGCTGTAGACGAGTTTCGTAACAAATGGGCTGAAAAGAGCGGTAACCGTCGGATAATGAGTCTTTCGCAAGAACAGCTTTTGCGAGACTGTGAAGCCGTTATTGATGAGGACAGAATTACATATGCGGCACTGGCGTTATTTGGTAAACGAACAGCGCTCGGAAAGTTTTTGCCACAAGCTGAAATCGTTTTTGAGTACCGCTCGTCAAATGCCTCTGGCCCAGCAAATCAGAGAGAGGAATTTCGGGTAGGATTTTTTTCTTGCTATAACCGTTTGTGGGAGCTTATTAATCTGCGTAACGATAAGCAACACTATCAGGAAGGTTTTTTTGTTTATGATATTCCAACATTTAACGAACGCGTTGTTCGTGAGGCGATCTTGAATGCAGTGAGTCACCGGAATTATCAAATGGGGGGGAGCGTGTTTATCCGGCAGTACCAAGATCGGCTTGTAGTAGAGAGTCCAGGAGGCTTTCCAAATGGAATTACGATTGAAAATATCCTGGACCGGCAATCGCCACGAAACCGCCGTATTGCTGAAATTTTAGCGCTTTGTGGTCTGGTTGAGCGCTCTGGTCAGGGTATGAACTTGATGTATGAGTGGAGCATTAAGGAGGCAAAACAACTGCCTGATTTCACAGGCACAGATCAAGATTTCGTAAAATTAACTCTAAACGGTATGGTGCTGGACGAAAAAATGTTATCGCTCATTAACCGCATAGGCGATGAGCGGATGGAGTCGTTGACCACTGGCGATTTTTTGGTAATTAACGCAATGTATCATGCAGAAAGCATTCCTCAGAATCTCAGGCAGAACTTAAAACGTTTGGAGAATCTGGGATTAGTAGAGCATATCGGCCGCAACAGATATGTTTTGGTGCGCAGCCTATATGCCGCAGTTGGAAAATCCGGTGTACATACGCGGATCGTTGGTTTGGATCGTGAAACAAACAAGGAACTGCTACTGAAGCACATCCGCGAAAGCGGCGAGTACGGAACGCCATTCAAGGAATTACAACAGGTGTTACCCGGGCAAAGCCGGAATCAGTTACAGGTTCTCATGCGTGAACTTCGGCAGGAAAATCGCGTATATTGTAAGGGAAAAAACCGCGGTGCAAAATGGTTTGCAAATGATTTTGGTTCGAGTACACATAATTAAATACGACTGGAATGCGACTTGGGTTTCATTTCGGTCGCATTCAAAAGCATTTCTTTTCATCCCCATTACAGTAGTTTGGTTTTAAATGCAAGTCTGAAAGCTGGTATCTATAGTGTTGCGATGTTCCATAAAAATAACCACACCGTCAGGTGTGGTTATTTTTATGGATACCGAGAGAGATTTTACATGCTCAGGCGAAATAAAGTTGCCCTGCGCCAAGGTTTTGGCCTTCGGCCAAAACGTTTGTACGGCGCAAAAGCGCCGCCAGCCAGAAGGCCGGTTGGGTGCACTTTCGGAACCGTTCGCAGGATCTGAAAATATCCAGATTGGAGTCCAATTTCACAAAAACCGCTCTTTTCGCTTGAAAAGGGCGGCTTTATTTTTGGGGGAGAAAGAACCACCAGCTATACTGGTGGGCTTCCCCCATATGCTTTAGCAAAAAGCAGTGATAGTGACAAGAAAGTTTCAAATAGAAGATAATATGCCCGTTTACGGGCGGCCGAGCGCAAGATGCAGGCTAAAGATAGCGGTATGGGCCACTTCACCCTGTTTTTACCGCGTGGTATAGGTGCGGGTGCGCAGGGTAAACCCGGCGTCGTAGTGTCCCAGAATGGAAAAACCGTTTTGACATCCACGCCATTTTGCAGGGCTGTTGTGGCAAAGGTGGGCCTGAGGTCGTGGAACATGAGGTGCTCTAGGCCCGTGTTTTTAAAATTTATTTATAGAGGGTTACCATTCTGTCCGGGTGCTTTTCGTGCTCCTGGATGAGCAGTTCCACGGCAGCCTGTGGGATGGACACCTGCCCGACGGAGTTCTCCGTTTTGGAGTGGGTCAGCTCCAGGGAGCAGTCAGGGTTACGGACGTATTGCCTGCGCACCGGAATTGTCCGGCCTTGGATGTCCACATGTCCAACCGCAGGGCCGCCAGTTCACCTTTTCGCAGAGCGTTGTCCAAATCCAAATAGAACATGTGCAGGAGTACCCACACCCTAGCAGCCTCCAAGTCGTCCCGGATGTGCTCCAGAGGCAGGATTTTCATGTGCAGTTTTCGGGCATTAGGGACGATGCAGGCACTAACAATAAGCTCGTAATAGTTTGAAATAGCGTTGCAAACGTTAGGCTTGGCGCAAAGCTTGTACCACGTTCACAGTCCGGTGGCCGGCTCTCCCGATGTCCCTGATAATGCCAGCCATCCGCCGGCAGAGGTATTTTCTTGCAATTCTAAGTTTGGAGTGGTAAACTGGGCATGCACGCAACACAGATTGGAAGGAGAATGGAGCATGAATCCCGAGAGCGACTTCCGGATCGAGAGCACGTATGACAGGCAGGCGTATCAGGCCATGGCAAAGGCCACCTGGAAGCTGTTCCAGAAGCACAGGATGGAGGTGATGGCCTATCCCGCCCTGATCAGCGTGGCTTTGGTGATCGCCGTTCTGCTGGTATTTAACTGGAATCATACGGTCCTGCCCATACGCATTTTGGGTATTGCGTTTATTGTTCTGCAGTTCGCGGTGATCCCCCTGGGCGCGCGGCGCGCTCAAGCCAAGACGTGCCGGAAAGCGATCCGTGATGCGGAAAAACGGGGCGAATATCCCGCCCGTGTGGAGTTTTTGTTCCAGGAAGACCATATCCGTACCACAGTGGGGAAGGAAGCCACGTCGGTTCGCTACCGGGAGGTCAGCCATTTGGCCGCTCTGAAGGACTGGCGGTTCCTCTATTTCGGGCAGGGGGCGTATATCATCCCCGTCTCGGCGTTTCGGGATGCGGCGGAGCTGGACCGCTTCGATACGTTTATTACCGGGAAGTGCGGCATGCCCATTGTAATACTGGAGGGGGAAGTACCCAAGAGCTGACGGAACGCAAGAAGGGGAGGAGACGGATGCAGGAGTCCGAGCGTATTTTCATTGCTGAAAACGCCACGCTGCTGCGGGGAAGCGAGCGGGAGCTCAACCGACAGCTCTTTACGATCCTGAACAGCATCTATGACGGACTTTACATTACGGACGGACAGGCCAACACGATCCTGATCAACCGCGCCTATGAGGAGGTCTCCGGCCTGCGGCGGGAGGACGTGCTGGGCAAAAGCATGCAGGAGATTGTCGCTACCGGCATGATTGACCGCTCCGGCTCCCTGGGGGTGCTCAAGACCCGAAAGCCGGTGACGCTGGAGCAGACCTTCCGCACCGGCAAACAGGCGCTCATCACCAGCACCCCCCACTTTGACAGCAGCGGGGAAATCACCATGATCATCACGGTGGTCCGGGATATGACGGAGATCTACGGCCTGCAGCGGAAGTATCAGGAGAGCGAGGAGCGCCGCCGCTCCGAAATGGAGTTCTTGCAGCGCAACCAGAGGTTTGTCTCCCGCATGGTGGCGGCCGATCCCCGCACGCTGGAGGTGCTGGCCCGGGCCCAGAAGGTGGCCACCCTGGACACGACGGTCCTGCTGCTGGGGGAGACCGGCGTGGGCAAGGAGCAGTTTGCGCGGTACATCTACGAAAACTCCGCCCGCGCCCGGCAGAGCTTCATTGGCATCAACTGCGGCGCCATCCCGGCCAGCCTGATCGAGAGCGAGTTGTTCGGCTATGAGAAGGGGGCCTTCACCGGGGCCAGCAAAGAGGGAAAGATGGGCGTGTTTGAGAGCGCCGACAAGGGCACCGTCTTTCTGGACGAGGTGGGCGACCTGCCCCTTGAGATGCAGGTACATCTCCTCCGCGTCCTGCAGGAGATGCAGGTAAGAAGAGTTGGAGGCGTACGCTCCATCTCGGTGGACGTGCGCATCATCGCCGCCACCAACCGGAATCTGCTGGACATGGTGCATGAAAAGACCTTCCGGGAGGATCTGTACTACCGGCTCAATGTGGTGCCCATCGAGATCCCGCCCCTGCGGGAGCGCAAGCGGGACATTCGCCCACTGGTGGAGAGCTTTCTCAAGGACATGAACAAGAAGTACCGCTATCAGAAGCGGTTTGCCGACGCAGCCATGGAGATTCTATACAGCTACGTCTGGCCCGGCAACGTGCGGGAGCTGAAAAACGTAGTGGAGCAGGCGGTGATCCTCAGCGCCGGGGACGAGATCCAGCCCTCCGAGCTGCCCATTGCCTGCCGGTTTGAGGGGGAGAGCCACGGCGGGGACGAGACTGGGCGTGTGAACCTGAAGCTGGAGGTGGCGCGGTTCGAGTATGAGTATATCTGCCGCGCCTATGAGAAGTACGGAACGGTGCGGGCCGCGGCGGCCAGCCTGGGGATGGACAGCGCCACCTTTGTCCGCAAACGCCGCAAGTTTGAGGAGCTGCTGCAAAAATGAAACGCGCGCTGTAAAAATGCACCAGCCTACAGAATTGCGGCAGGTCAATTGGTTTCAGTTAGATAAGTTTAAATTAACCGATGATCTCTTGATGCAGAAATGCAGCAAACAGGGAGAGGGATTTCTCGGGGGAAAAGCCCAATCAACTGCGCGGCAGTTGATTGGGCCTTTTTTTTGAAGTTGGCATGTGAAATGCATAAAAGAAGGAGTGTCACGAACAGTTGGCCAACTGTCGCAGCGAGACTGACAAAACTCCTGTTTGGGATGAGAAAGAGGGAACGTAAATGGCAAACGAACAATTTGTCAGCCGTTACCGTAAATACGGTGAAGAACAGCCCTACTGGAAGGCCGGTATTTTCAAGATCCGCCTCCCCTTTGTCCACTACAAATGGTCGGTTCCCGAGATGGTGCAGGCCGTGTTCATGTGTGCGACCTGCCTGGGCGCTATCCCCGTGCTGCAAGAGGTCCTGGGCGTTTCGTACGGTGTAGCCCTGTCCATGGTCATCATTAACGGCTTCTTCTACAACCTGCATGTGTTGCTGGGCGACCCCGTGGTGCCCGGGTGGATCACCCCTGCCATTCCCATCATTACCGCCTTCCTGACCGACGGATATGAGATGGGCCCTGAGCGTACCCAGGCGCTGATTGCTATGCAGTTGATTCTGGGCCTTATCTTCCTGGTGTTCGGTATCACCGGTATCGGCGGCAAGATGGTACACTTGGTGCCAAACTCCGTAAAGGCCGGCGTACTGATGGGCGGCGGCTTAGCGGCCATCATCGGCGAGATGGGAGAAACCGGTCGTTTCTGGACGTATCCCATCTCTATTACCGTGGGTGTGCTGGTGGCCTACTTCTGCCTGTTCAGTCCCATATGGGCCAACCTGCGCCGGAAATACAAGGCCATTGATTTAATCGGCAAGTTCGGTATGCTGCCGGCTATCATCATCGGTGTCGTTCTGGGCCCCATTGTGAAGGAGATCGCGGTGCCTGCTGTTCAGTTGTGGCCCCTCATCAAGATCCCAGAGTTCGGCAACATCTGGAACCAGTTGTCTCCCTTTGCCATCGGCTGGCCCAGCGCGGCGACCTGGATTGCCGCCATCCCCACCGCCATCGTGGTGTATATCATTGCCTTTGGCGACTTCGTCACCTCGGAGGAGCTGCTCCGCTCCGCCGATGAGGTCCGCCAGGATGAGAAGATTGACTTCAACGCCAACCGCTCCAACGTCATCAGCGGTATCCGGAACGTGGCCATGGCGCTGTGCTGCCCCTACACCCAGACCTGCGGTCCCCTGTGGGCGGCCGTTACTGCCGCTGTGTCCCAGCGGTACAAGGAGGGCCCCAAGGCCATGGAGTCCATCTACTCCGGTGCCGGTACCTTCCGCTGGTGTACCTTTATCTGCGTGGCCCTGATCCCCATCTCCTCCCTGCTACAGCCCGTGCTGCCCGTAGCCCTGTCCCTGACCCTGATCGTGCAGGGCTTCATCTGCACCCAACTGGCCATGAACATGTGCCGCACCGACATTGAGCGGGGTATCTGCGGCGTCATGGGCGCGGTGCTGGCCATCCAGGGTGCCGCCTGGGGACTCGCAGTGGGTCTGATTCTGTTCTTTATGCTTTTTGAGGGCAAAAAGAAGGCCTCCGAGCAGGTGGCCGTCGGTGCCGCCGACGACAAGGCGAACCAGTAGTTCCATTGAGTTCTGGGTATTCAAAAACATAGATTGATTGAATCTGATTGAGAAAGGAAGTCCTCTATTATGGCACTCATGACCGGCGAACAGTACATCGAAAGCATCCGTAAGATCCCCATGGAAATCTACATGTTCGGCAAGAAGGTGGAGAATCCGGTCGACAATCCGATCCTGCGGCCCTCCCTGAACAGCGTGCGTATGACCTATGACCTGGCCCAGATGCCCGAGTATCAGGAGCTGATGACCGCCATCTCCCCCGAGACCGGCGAGCGCATCAACCGCTTCACCCATATCCACCGCTCCACCGAAGATCTGCGCAACAAGGTGAAGATGCAGCGCCTGCTGGGCCAGAAGACCGCCGCCTGCTTCCAGCGCTGCGTGGGCATGGACGCCTTCAACGCCGAGTACTCCACCACCTATGAGATCGACAAGAAGTACGGCACCAGCTATCATGAGAACTTCAAGAAGTTCATGCTCTACTGCCAGGAGAACGACCTGACCGTGGACGGCGCCATGACCGACGTCAAGGGCGACCGCTCCAAGGCCCCCCACGCCCAGGACGACCCCGACATGTTCCTGCATGTGGTGGAGCGCCGGCCCGACGGCGTGGTGGTCTGCGGCGCCAAGGCCCACCAGACCGGCATCATCAACAGCCACGAGGTCATCGTGATGCCCACCCAGTCCATGGGCCCCGACGACAAGGACTACGCCATCTCCTTCGCCGTTCCCCTGGACACCAAGGGCCTGTTCATGATCATCGGCCGCCAGAGCTGCGACACCCGCAAGCTGGAGGGCAGCGAGATGGACGTGGGCAACAGCGAGTTCGGCGGCGTGGAGGCCCTGACCGTGTTCGACCACGTGTTCGTGCCCAACGACCGCATCTTCATGAACGGAGAGACGGAGTACGCCGGCATGCTGGTGGAGCGGTTCGCCGGCTATCACCGCCAGAGCTACGGCGGCTGTAAGGTGGGCGTGGGCGACGTGCTCATCGGCGCCGCCGCCGTGGCCGCCGACTACAACGGCGCCAACAAGGCCAGCCACATCAAGGATAAGCTCATCGAGATGACCCACCTGAACGAGACCCTGTACTGCTGCGGCATCGCCTGCTCCGCCGAGGGCGCCCCCACCGAGAGCGGCAACTACATGATCGACCTGCTGCTGGCCAACGTCTGCAAGCAGAACGTGACCCGCTTCCCCTATGAGATCGTCCGTCTGGCCGAGGACATCGCCGGCGGCCTGATGGTCACCGCCCCCGGCGAGGCCGACTTCCGCGACGAGAAGCTGGGGCCCGTCATCGACAAGTACCTCAAGGGCGTGTCCACCGTCTCCACCGAGAACCGCCTGCGCATTCTGCGCCTCATCGAGAACCTGTCCCTGGGCACCGCCGCCGTCGGCTACCGCACCGAGTCCATGCACGGCGCCGGCTCTCCCCAGGCCCAGCGCATCATGATCTCCCGTCAGGGCAACCTGGCCCACAAGAAAGAGCTGGCCAAGGCCATCGCCCACATCAAGGAGTAAGCAAAAACCACATTCCAATCGCATCTGTATTCGACCGGAGGGCGGCGGCAATCCGCCGCCCTCCGGCTTTGCAAAAGGAGGCATCCGCCATGTATGAGGACATCGAGGCCGTGCTGGACGAGCACGTGCGCCCGCTCCTGCGCACCCACGGCGGTGAGATGGAGATTATTGAGGTGGAGGACGGCGTCGTCCGCTTCAAGCTCAAGGGCAAGTGCGCCGGCTGTCCGGCGGCCGATCTGACCACCGAGGAGCTGATCCAGACCGCGCTGACCGAGCACCTCCCGCACATCAAGCGGGCGGTGCTGGTGCAGGATATCAGCCCGGAGCTGCTGGACGAGGCACGCTCCATCCTGAAGATGCGCCATGGCGGATAGACGGCAGATCGGCGTCCGCTACTGCGGCGGCTGTAATCCCCGGTATGACCGGGTGGCCCTGGTCAAGCGCATCGGCGGCTTTTTCCCGGAGGCGGAGTTCGTCACCGCCCAGGCCGGGGTGAAGTACCCGGCGGTGCTGGTGGTGTGCGGCTGCCCCTCCCGCTGTGCCAACGTCAGCGATCTGGCGGTGCCCGCCGGGCGGCTGATCTTCCTCAGCGGGTGGGAGGAGCTGCTGCCGGCGAAGGAGAAGCTGGCCGAGGCCCTGAAGGGGCAGCAGACGCGGAGCCTGACCCACGAGGAGGTGCTGGACATCCTGCCCCACCGGGAGCCCATGCTGTTCATCGACACGGTGAGCCGCCTGGTGCCCGGGGAGGAGGCGGTGGCCTCCTTCCGCGCCCGGCCGGAGCTGCCCTGCTTCGCGGGCCACTTCCCCGGAACGCCGGTGCTCCCCGGCGTCTACACCATCGAGGCCGCCGCCCAGGCGGCGGACATCCTGATGATGACCACGGAGCGTTACGCCGGGAAGCTCCCCCTGTTCATGGGGGTGCGGGAGGCCACCTTCCGGCGGAAAATCCTGCCGGGGGATACGCTGGAAATCCACGTGTCCCTTCTGGAGGAGAAGACGGAGCGGGCCATCGCCGCCTGCCGGGGGCAGGTGTTTGTGGAGGGCGTGCTGGCGGCGGATCTGGAGCTGCGGCTGGCCTTCCGGTAGCCCAATAAAAAGGAGACAGTGCAATGACATACGCAATCAAGGCCCCGGCCCGCTATGCACAGGGCGCGGGAGAGCTGGCCAACCTGGGCCGCAGCGCCAAGAAGCTGGGAAATAAGTTTTTGGTGATCTGCACCGACAACAGCCGCGGGCGCTTCGGCGCCCAGGTGGAGGCCAGCCTGGCCGAGCAGGAGAAGGAGGTGGTGTTCACCACCTTCCACGGCGAGGCCACCAAGGACGAGGTCTTTGCCAAGATGGACGAGTGCAGGGCCCAGGGCTGCGACGTGGTGGTGGGCATGGGCGGCGGCAAGGCCCTGGACACCGCCAAGGCCGTGGCGGAAAATCTGGGCCTGCCCTGCGTCATCATCCCCACCGTGGCCTCCAACGACGCGCCCTGCTCCGGCGTGGCCGTGCTCTACAACGACGCCGGGGTGGTTATCAAGGCCGTGCTCATGCGCCGCAACCCGGATCTGGTTCTGGTCGATACCGGCATCATCGCCAACGCCCCCAGGCGGCTCTTTGCCGCCGGCCTGGGCGACGCGCTGTCCACCTGGTTTGAGGCCCGGGCCTGCAAGAACAGCGGCGCCCGCACCATGGCCCGGGGCAACGTGTCCAATACCGGGCTGATGATGGCCCGCCTCTGCTACGACCTGCTGATGGAGAAGGGGCGGGACGCCCTGGCCGCGGTGGAGCGGCACGAGGTCACCCCCGCGCTGGAGGACGTGGTGGAGGCCACAATCTACCTCAGCGGCCTGGGCTTTGAGAACGGCGGCCTGGCCGCCGCCCACGCCGTCAACGACGGCTTTGCCCAGGAGCCCCAGGCCCACGGCATGTACCACGGCGAGAAGGTGGCCTTCGGCACCCTGGTTCAGTTGGTGCTGGAGAAGGCCCCCCAGGAGGAGCTGGAGCAGGTGCTCGGGTTCCTGCGGGACACCGGCCTGCCCCTGACCCTGGCCCAGCTCGGGGTGAAGGAGATCGTGCCAGAGACCCTGAAAAAGGTGGCGGAGGCCGCCGTGGTGCCCACTCAGTCCACCAAGAACCTGCGCGCCGATATCACCGCCCAGGAGGTCTACGACGCCATCCTGGAGGCCGACCGCATCGGTCGGGACTATCTGGCACGCTGAGCCCAGTCTTAAAATCCAAAGAATAGAGGGTGTGTATCGTATGAATTGGAAGGAATATTACAAGCAGCACCTGATGAGCGCGGAGGACGCGGTCAACCACATCCAGTCGGGCAACCGGGTGGTGGTGGCCCACGCCTGCGGCGAGCCGTCCTATCTGCTGGACGTAATGGTGGCCAACGCCAAGGCCTACAGGGACGTGGAGATCGTCCACATGGTGGCCATGGGCAAGGCCGAGTACTGCAAGCCCGAGTACGCCGAGAACTTCCGCCACAACGCCTTCTTTGTGGGCGGAACCAGCCGGGATGCCATCGCCGAGGGCCGGGGCGACTTCACCCCCAGCTTCTTCTTTGAGGTGCCCCGCCAGTTCAGCTCCACCATGCCGGTGGACGTGGCCATGGTCATGGTGACGCCTCCCGATGAGAACGGCATGTGCTCCCTGGGCGTGTCGGTGGACTACACCCTGGAGGCCGTCAAGCAGGCCAAGCTGGTCATCGCCCAGGTGAACCCCCAGATGCCCTGGACCGGCCCCTACAGCCTGGTGTCCGTCAAGGATCTGGACTGCATCGTGGAGCATGAGGCCCCCATCATTGAGCTCAAGCCCCCCAAGATCGGCGACATTGAGAAGGCCATCGGAGAGCACTGCGCCTCCCTGGTGCCCGACGGGGCCACCCTCCAGTTGGGCATCGGCGCCATCCCCGACGCCGTGCTCCTCTTCCTCAAGCACAAGAAGGATCTGGGCATCCACTCCGAGATGTTCTCCGACGGCGTGGTGGAGCTGGCCGAGGCCGGCGTCATCACCAACGCCAAAAAGACCCTCCACCCCGGCAAGTTTGAGGTGGCGTTCCTCATGGGCACCCGCCGCCTTTACGACTTCGTGGATCACAACCCCGACGTGGAGCTGCGCCCTGTGGACTATGTTAACAACCCCTTTGTCATTGCCCAGAACGAGAACATGGTGTCCATCAACTCCTGCGTACAGGTGGATCTGATGGGCCAGGTGGCCTCCGAGAGCATCGGCCCCAAGCAGATCTCCGGCGTGGGCGGCCAGGTGGACTTCGTCCGCGGCGCTTCCGCCAGCAAGGGCGGCGTGTCCATCATGGCCATGCCCTCCACCGTCAAGGGCAAAATCTCCAAGATCGTGCCGCTGCTGGATGAGGGCGCCGCCGTCACCACCAGCCGCAACGACGTGGACTACATCGTCACCGAGTACGGCGTGGCCGCGCTGAAGGGCCAGACTCTCCGCCAGCGCGCCCGCAACCTCATCGAAATTGCCCACCCCGACTTCCGCGACGAGCTCAAGGCGGAGTACGAGAAGCGCTTCCACTGCAAGTATTAAGCGGCATGGGGCGGGCCGAAGGCCCGCCCCATTTGGTACTTACGCCGCGGGATAGAAAGGAAACGAGCTATGACAAATCTGGAGAAGTATGACCGCCTGTTCCTCACCGCCTTCCGGGTCAAGCCGGAGGAGCTGCCCGGCCTCAAGTACCGGGGCATCCCCCTGTGGGACTCCCTTGGCCACATGGATCTGATGGGGGACATGGAGGAGACCTTCAAAATCAGCATCGGCACCGCCGACGTGCTGGATTTCTCCTCCTATGAGAAGGGCAAGGAGATTCTGGCCAAGTACGGCGTGGAGCTCTGAGCCGTGCTGCTTCTGGAGCGGTGGACGGAGCCGCTGGCGGAGAGCAACTGCTATCTGCTGGGGGAGGCGGGGCGCGCGGTGGTCATCGACCCCAACGATCCCAGGGGGCCGCTGGAGCGGCTGGAGGCGCTGGGGTGGACGCCGGAACGGATCCTCCTGACCCACGAGCACTGCGACCACATGGCCGGGCTGGAGGCGCTGCGAAACCGCTGGCCCGGGGTGTGGGTGGCGGCTACCGCCGCGTGCAGCGCCGGCCTGGGGGACACCCGGCTCAACATGACCCGGAGGATGGAGGTCTATCTCGCCTTCCGGGGCAAGCCGGGGGTGTCCTATCCGCCCTTCGTCTGCCGGCCGGCGGATGAGACCTATGAGCACGCCTGGGAGTGCGTATGGCGGGGACACCGGCTCCGCGCCGTGGCCCTGCCCGGACACACGCCGGGGAGCGCAGGAATTTTCCTGGACGGGGACATCTTTTTCTCCGGGGACTACCTGATTCCGGGGGAGGAGGTCATCCTCCGCCTGCCCGGCGGGAGCGAGACGGACTACCGCGCCGTCACGGAGCCCGTTCTCCGGGGGCTGCCCCCCGGCCTGCGCATCTGCCCCGGCCACGGGGAGCCCTATATTCTCAAAGGAAAGGAGTGAAGCCGGTGTGGAGCTGAACACGCTGCTGCAATACAAGCCCTATTCCACGGCCCGGACGGAGAAGCGGGCGCTTTACGCCGGACTGCTCACCGAGCTGACCCAGTTTCACCGGGAGCACTGCCCGGAGTACGGCCGCCTGCTGGACGCCCTGGGCTGCCCCGCCCACATGGAATGTACGGTGGAGAGCGCCCCTATGCTGCCGGTATCCCTGTTCAAGGAACTGGAGCTGCGGAGCATCCCGGAGGGAGAGGTGTTCAAGACCATTACCTCCTCCGGCACCACCGGGCAGCGGGTGTCCAGGATCTTTCTGGACGGTGCCACCTCCGCCTGCCAGCAGCAGGCCCTCTGCCAGATCATGTCCGACTTCCTGGGGGAGCGGCGGCTGCCCTTCCTGGTGCTGGACAGCAGGCAGGTTCTGCGCAACCGCGCCATGTTCTCCGCCCGGGGGGCGGGCATTCTGGGCTTTTCCATCTTCGGCACCAGGCCCTGCTATGCCCTGGACGAGCACATGGAGCTGGATCTGGACGGGGTGCGGGCCTTCCTGGAGGAGCACCAGGGGGAGACCATCTTCCTCTTCGGCTTCACCTTCATCATCTGGAAGCACGTCGTCCGCGCCCTGGAGGAGCGGGGGGAGAGGCTGGACATCCCCAACGGCATCCTGGTTCACGGCGGCGGCTGGAAGAAGCTGGCCGGCGAGGCGGTGTCACCCGGAGAGTTCAAGGCCCGGGTGGCGGCGGCCACGGGCGTGGAGCGGGTAAGCAACTACTACGGCATGGCCGAGCAGACCGGCTGCATTTACATGGAGTGCCCCCAGGGCCACCTCCACGCCAGCCTGTGGTCGGATATCGTGGTGCGGCGGGGGCGGGACTACCGCCCCTGCGAGCCTGGAGAGGAGGGCGTGCTCCAGGTGCTCTCCCCGCTGCCCCGCTCCTATCCCGGCCACTCTCTGCTGACCGAGGATCTGGGCGTGCTGCTGGGGGAGGACGACTGCCCCTGCGGGCGCAAGGGCAAGTATTTCAAGGTGACGGGGCGGGTGCCCCGGGCCGAGGTGAGGGGGTGCAGCGATACCTATGAGGGATAACGTCACGCTTTTGGCCGGGGCGGAGCAGGTGGACGCCGCACCCTGGCCCCCCTTTGACCCCAGGGCGGTGGACTTTCTGGCGGAGCTGTCCGCCGAGGTGCTCCGCAGCCCGGACACCCGGCGGCAGGAGGCCTCCGCCGCCTTCGGCTTCTGGTGCCGCCGGGCCCGCCTGGAGGCCCTGGCCGCGCGCCACGCCTCCCCGCTGCCCCGGCTGGGCCGGGGGCTGGCCTTCCATCTGGCCCCCGCCAATGTGCCCGCCCTGTTTGCCTACACCCTGGCCATCGGCCTGCTGGCGGGGAACGCCAACGTGGTGCGCCTGTCCAGCCGGCGGGTAGAGGGGGAGGCCCCCCTGCTGGCGGCCCTCCGCCGGGTGCTGGAGCGGCCGGAGCACGCCGCCGTGCGGGCCCGCACCAGCCTGATCACCTACGGGCGGGACGATGCCGTCACGGCGGACTACTGCGCCCGCTGCGACGCCCGGATCGTGTGGGGCGGCGACGCCACGGTGGCGGCGGTGCGGGCCATGCCCATGCCTCCCCACGCCGTGGAGCTGTGCTTCCCCGACCGCTGGTCGCTGGCGGTGTTCAGCCAGCGGGCCTTCTCCGCCCTCACGCCGGAGGAGCGGGGGGCGCTGGCCCACCGGTTTTATAACGACACCTACCAGATGGATCAGAACGCCTGCTCCAGCCCCCAACTGGTGCTGTGGCTGGAGGACGGGGGAGACCCCGCCTGCCGCGGCCGGTGGTGGGAGGCGGTGGCCGCCGAGGCGGCGGAGCGCTACCCCTTCGGCCCCTTCCAGGCGGCCCGCAAGCTGGAGCGGCTGTGCCTCTGCGCCATGACCATGGAGGAGCCTGCCGTCGTCGCCGTGGAGCGCTATCAGGGCAACCTGCTCTATGTGGCCCAGCTGGCGGGGCTGTCCGGAAACCTGCCCTCCCTGGCCGGGGGCTTCGGGCTGTTCTTTGAGGCGGACTTGCCCAGCCTGGAGGCGCTGGCCCCCCTGCTCCCGCCCAAGGCGCAGACCCTGGTGTGCGGCGGGCTGGAGCCGGCGGAGGTGGCCGCCCTCCTGGCCCGGGCGGGGGCGCGGGGCGTGGATCGGGTGGTGCCTCTGGGGCAGGCCCTGGAGATGGATACGGTCTGGGACGGGAGGGATCTGATCGCCGCCCTGTCCCGCATCATTGGATAGGAGGAGCACATGGAACTGTTTGCGCGCTGCGACCGGGAGCCGGAGCGGCTGCTGGCCGTCACCGAGGAGGGGAAACGGTACACCCTGGGGGATTTGAACGCCGCCGCGGAGCGGATTGCCGGGGCTGTGGGGGAGCACCGGCTGGTCTTTGTGCTGTGTGAGAACACCCCCGGAACCCTGCTGGGCTACCTGGGGTGCCTAAAGGCGGGAGAAGTGCCCCTGCTGCTGGACGCCCACATTGCGCCGGAGCTGCTGCGCGGCCTGCTGGAGACCTACCGCCCCGCCTTTGTCCATGTGCCCGGCGACCTCCCGGCGGAGACGGGGCGGGTGCTGGAGGGCTTTGTCCCGGCGCTGGAGGTGGAGGACAGCGCCCTGCTCCGCCGCCCCGGCGGGCAGGGGCCGGAGCTCCACCCGGAGCTGGCCCTCCTGCTCACCACCTCGGGCAGCACCGGCAGCCCCAAGCTGGTGCGCCTCAGCGGCCGGAACCTGGATGCCAACACCCGCTCTATCGTGGAGTACCTGGAGCTGGACGAGGGCCAGCGTCCCGTCACCAACCTGGCCATGAGCTACTCTTACGGCATGTCCATCGTCAACACCCACCTGCTGGCGGGGGCGGCGCTGGTGCTCACCCGGCGCAGCGTGCTGGAGCGGCCCTTCTGGGAGCTGGTGGAGCGGGAGCGGGTCACCTCCCTGGCCGGGGTGCCCTACACCTACCGCATGTACCGGCGGGCGGGCCTGCTGGAGATGGAGCTGCCTGCGCTGAACACCCTGACCCAGGCGGGCGGCAAGCTGCCGGAGGCCCTTCACCTGGAGTTTGCCGACTGGGCGGCGCGGACGGGACGGCGCTTTTTTGTCATGTACGGCCAGACTGAGGCGGCCCCCCGCATGGGCTACCTGCCCGCCGAGCGGGCGGTGGAGAAGTGCGGCAGCATGGGGGTGCCGGTGCCCGGCGGTCAGTTCCGCCTGCTGGGGGAGGACGGCGCGCCCATTGACGCGCCGGACACCGTGGGCGAGCTGGTCTACCGCGGGCCAAACGTGGCCATGGGCTACGCCCGGCGGGCGGAGGAGCTGGCCCTGGGGGACGAGTGGCACGGGGAGCTCCACACCGGCGATATGGCCCGGCGGGACGGGGACGGCTTCTACTACATCGTGGGCCGCAAGAAGCGGTTCATCAAGCTCTACGGCAACCGGGTGGGCCTGGACGAGGTGGAGCGGCTGCTTGCCGCCCGCTTCCCGGACACGGGCTTTGCCTGCGTGGGGAGGGATGACCTCCTCCGGATCTTTCACGACAGCGCTGATCCCGCCGTGACCGGGGCGGCGGCGGAGTATCTCAGCGAACAGATGCACTTCCCGGAGCGGGTCTTTCAGATCCGGGCCTTGGAGGCCATTCCCAAAAATGAGGCGGGCAAGACCCAGTACAGGGCGCTGGAGGAGATGCGGTAACACCGGCCGAAGTATGCTGTATATGAGTCGGGCCGCCGGGAATTCCCGGCGGCCCGGCTTGTATTTTTCAGGGAGCTGTGCTATGCTGGGACCACGGAACAAAAGAGAAGCCCGGCTCAGACGCCGGAGCCGGCCGCGAATCGCGGCCGGTCCCGCAGACTCACGCGTATTCGCTTCGCTCCGCCGAAGCGCCGCAGCGGTATTTCAGCACACCTGCGGTGTGCAGGGGGATACCGCCGCGCCGTTCGCCATACAGCAGGTTTTGTTCCGAACCAGGAAGGGAGGGGCGGCCATGGGAATCGTCTATCAAGAGGGCCCCTCCCTGGCCCGGGACCTGGGGCTTCCCCTCCGCACCCTGTATGCCGTCAGCAACCGGATTCCAGCCCACTACCACCGGGCGGAGGTTCCCAAGCGGGACGGCGGAGTGCGGGTGCTCCGGGTGCCGGACCCTGTGCTCAAGGACATCCAGCGGCGCATCGCCCGGGTGCTGCTCTCAGGCATGCCCGTGTCGCCCCATGCCACCGCCTACCGATACGGCGCGGGGGTGGTGGAGAATGCCCGGCGGCATGTGGGCCGCCCCGAGCTGCTGAAGCTGGACATTTTGCACTTTTTCGACAGTATCCGCTATATCCAGGTGAAGGAGGCGGCCTTCCCGGCGGAGATCTACGCCGAGCCGCTGCGGATTCTCCTCTCCATGCTTTGCTACGACCGGGATGTACTTCCCCAGGGCGCGCCCACCTCGCCGTGGATCGCCAATCTGGTGCTGCGCCCCTTTGACGAGAAGCTGGGGGCCTGGTGCCGGGCCCGGGGGGTGGTGTATACCCGCTACTGCGACGACCTCGCTTTCTCCGGGACGGCGCTGGACGGCGTGGAGGAGCGGGCGGAGGAGGGCCTGCGGGCGCTGGGCTTCCGGCTCAACGGGGCCAAGCGGGCGCTGTGCCGGGATGGCCAGCAGAAGCGGGTCACCGGCCTGGTGGTCAACGAGCGGGTGGCCGTCCCCGCCTGCCGCCGCCGCAGACTGCGGCAGGAGCTGTACTTCTGCCGCAGTCGGGGTGTAGAGGAGCACCTGAGGGCTGCCGGCCTGGCGGAGGGGCGGGAGCAGTGCCTGCGGCGCCTGCTGGGGCAGGTGGACTTTTGGCTCCAGGCCCAGCCGGACAGCCAGGAGGCGGCGGAGTATCGCCGTTGGCTGCTGGCCGAGATGCGGGATAAACGGTGAAGGGAGAGGAGAGACAATGAAGAATCGGTTTGTGCGTCTGCTGCGAATGGGCCTGCCGGGGCTGGTATTGGCAGCTTTGGCAGGCTGCGCCGCGCCCGTGGGGCCGGAGGAGACCTCTGCTCCAGAGACGCAAGTGTATACCGTGGGCGGGGTGGAGCTGGCCCTGCCGGAGGCGGAGGGGCGGTTCACCGTGGTGCCCCATCCAGAGGAGGGGGCCTGGCGGGGGGAGAACCTGCTGGGGGTGTACGAAACCGAGAGCTACGAGCGGGGGCTAGAGGAGGACGGCCGCCTGTGGGGCAGCCTGTTCACCCTGGTGCGGTATGAGGCGGCGGATTACGAGTCCCTGCTGGCCTATGGTACGGAGCCAGAGGCCTTCGCCCGGGATGCGGACGGGCGCTACTACAGCTTTACGGATACGGACGGCAGCCTCTACCGGGGGGAGGACGGGCCCACCCCGGAGGAGGAGGCCCGGTGGGCCGCGCTCCAGGAGACGATCCCCCAGCTCCGGGCGGACTTCATCACCCGCAACGGCCTGGAGCCCTTTGACGAGGCGGCCCTTCTGGCCGGCCCCTTCACCTATGAGGGAGAGCACCGCTATCTGGAGTACAGCGGGACTTGCGGCACCTATGTGCTGGCCCTCTCCCAGCCGGAGCGGCAGGGGGAGGGGGGAATCTGGTGCGTGGAGCGGTGGTACCGGCCCGGCGGCGGCTCCGGCCTGGTGTTCCCTCAGCAGGACGGCCAGGCCGCCGCCGCGGTCTACGCCGCGCGGCAGGCGGAACGGGACGGCGGCGACCTATCCTACGACTCGCCGGAGGGCGCGGCCGTCCACTGGATAAGCGAGTACTGCGGCGCTCTGTCCGTATCGTCCGGGGAGCTGACCGAGGTGGACGGCCCGGAGGGGACGGGGCGGGAGGGGGAGCCCACCATGGCCGCCGCCCTGGCCTATGTGTTCTCCGGGCGGGATTCGGCGGAGCTGTGGGGCTGTAAGGATCCGGGCAGCGGGCCGTGGATTGAGCTGCTGTACCGGCAGGAGCTGGCCACCCTCCAGGAGTGGTTCGGGGCCTGCGCCTGGGAGCGGGTGGACGCGGCGGAGGAGGCGCCGTGGGATGACAGCGCGGTGCCGCCCTACGGCAGCTATACGATGCGCCTGCTGAGCGACGGCGATATCATACTCCACTGGAACAGCCCCTATGTGGCGGTCTATTTGGACGGCGAGGGCCAGATCTGGCGCTGTACCAGCGGCTATGACCAGCTCTACCGCAGTCTGGCGGAGCGCTGGGCGTGGAAGGTGGCGCAGGGCACGCCGGGGTATTTTTCCGCCCTGACCGATGAGGACGGCCCCGCCCTGCTTGCCGGGGCGGAGGGGGACAGGCCCTTGCCCGACCCCGGTGCGGTGGAGGCGGCCATGGAGGCTCTGACCTGGACGCCGGTGGAGCCCGCCCCGGCGGAGGAGCCGGAGGGCGTTACCGTCACCGACGCCTCCGGATACTACCGCATGACCTTCTGCCCTGGGAATCTGGTCTACTACTACATGGATGACTATTGGAATTTCTGGTTCCAGGGGACGGGAGAGGCTGAGCTCTACCCGCTCCTGCTGGAGCAGACGGCATAGACGTAAAAGCGCCGGGCGGCCTTGGCCGCCCGGCGTTTTATCTATTTTGTCCTATTTGTCCGCCATGCGCTTCACCGCCCGGACGGTGAGGGTGTCCCCGTCCACGGTGAAGCGGATGTTGACCCCGGCGAAGTCCAGCCCGTATACCCGCTCCGGATCGTGCTGGTAGGGGGGGCGGGGGTCGCGGGAGAGCACGCCGGTGAGGGCGGCCCGCTTGTCCGCGGGCACCCGCTCCAGCAGGGCGGCGGGAAAGTCCACCGCCAGGGTGGCCCCGCCGCCGCTGCCGGTAAAGCCGCCGCTGGCCTCCGGGCGGCAGTCGGCGTAGGGGATGTAGGGCTTGATGTCCAGAATGGGAGTGCCGTCCATCAGATCGGCCCCGGAGACCTCCAGCACATGACCCAGCTCCGGCTCTCTCCGGATGCCCTCCAGCCGCACGCAGGACAGGCCGATGGGGTTGGGCCGGAAGGGCGAGCGGGTGGCGAACACCCCCATGCGGGTGTTGCCCCCCAGCCGGGGGGGCCGCACCGTGGGAGACCACTTGTCCCGCACGGCCTCGGAGAACTGCCAGATGAGCCAGAGGTGGGAGAAGTCCTCCAGCCCCCGCAGCGCGTCGGGGCTGCGGTATTCCGGCTCAAAGACCACGGTGGCCCGCAGCTCCTCCACCAGGCCGCTCTGGCGGGGGATGCCGAACTTGGTGGGAAAGTCGCTGCGGATGGTGGCGATGATTTCCATGGGGATCATGGCTTGTCCTCCTGTCTGCGCCGGGCCCTCTCCAGGGCGGCGGCCACCGGCTGGGAGGGGGCGGAACGGTTGTTGGCCGCCAGAATGGCGGAGATCTGGCCGGCGGCCTGCTCTACCTCGGCCTTGAAGGCGGAGGCCGACAGCCGCAGGGCGCCGTGGCCCAGGATGATGAGCTGCTCGGCCCCGTCGGAGGTGGCCACCCGCACCCGGTGGTGCCTCCCGATCTCGTAGGTGGCCCGCTCAATATAGGTGTCCGCCGTCTCGGCCTCCTTGGTGTAGACCACGTAAATGTTGTGGTACTTCGTCACGTCCTGGACGCTGCGGGGGACCCTGTAGGCGTCGAACACCAGAATGACGATGTTCTGCTTGAGGCCCTGGTAGTTGCTGAGCACCTCCATGAGCATCTGCCGGGCGGCGTCCAGGTTGTCCCGGGCCACCGCCTTCAGCTCCTCCCAGGCGAAGATGAGGTTGTAGCCGTCCGCCAGCAGGTATTCCGGCCCCTGCTTCTGGGCCTGGATGGAGTACTTCCGGTCGTCCAGGCTGGTGCGGGCGGGCTTGGGCTGGGGGCGGAAGGCGCCCCGCTCCACCTTGCCGTAGGTGCGCTCGAAGATGGCCTGGAGCTCCTTGTCCTGCTCCAGGGAGGCGGCGTAGGACACGCTGCGGGGCCGGACGGGGGCGGCCTCCTCCGGCGGGGGCGGCTCCGCCCCCAGGCGCAGGCCGCTGTCCACGTGGGCGCGGGCCTTGACCTCGCTCCACTTCACGTTGTAGCCCGCCCCGTGGGCGCAGAACACCGAGTCCGCCGGGTTGTCCACGTCCCGCTCCGGGTCGTAGCCCAGAGCGGCGATCACCTCATCGGCGTTGTGGCAGGGGGCGTAGCCGCCGGCGGTGCAGCTCAGCCGTCCCCGGCCACGGGTGTAGGCGGCCACCTCCCGGCCATAGTCCCGCAGGCCCGCCACCGGGGCGGAGCCGGTGAGCACGCTCAGCGCCCCGGCGGTCTCCGGCGTGCCGGCCTGTCCGCCCATGCGCTGGAGGTCGGACAGAGCCCGGCCCACCTGCTCCGGGGGCAGCTCCAGCCGGAAGTCGTACCACGGCTCCAGCAGGATGCTCTCCGCCTCCATGAGGCCCTGGCGCACCGCCCGGTAGGTGGCCTGCCGGAAGTCGCCTCCCTCGGTGTGCTTGAGGTGGGCCCGCCCCGCCACCAGGGTGATGCGCACATCGGTGATGGGGGAGCCGGTGAGCACCCCCAGGTGGGGCTTCTCCGCCAGATGGGTGAGCACCAGCCGCTGCCAGTTCCCGTCCAGCATGTCCTGGGGGCAGGCGGCGGCCAGCTCCAGGCCGCTCCCCCGGGGGAGCGGCTCCAGCAGCAGGTGAACCTCGGCATAGTGGCGCAGGGGCTCGTAGTGGCCCACGCCCTCCACCGGGGCGGCGATGGTCTCCCGGTAGACGATGCCGCCGGGGCCGAAGGTGATCGCCAGGCCGAAGCGCTGGGCCGCCAGCGCCTGGAGAATCTGCAGCTGAACCTCCCCCATGAGCTGGATGTGGATCTCCCGCAGCCGCTCGTTCCACACGGGGTGGAGCTGGGGATCCTCCTCCTCCAGCAGGCGGAGCTTGCCCAGGGCGGCGTGGGGATCCTGCCCCTCGGGGAGGAGCACCTGGTAGATGAGCACCGGCTCCAGGGCGGGGGGCAGGGCCTCCGCCTCTGCCCCAAGGCCCTCCCCGGCGGCGGTGCGGCTCAGGCCGGTGACGGCCACCACGCTTCCCGCTTGGGCCTCGTCCACGGTCTGGAACCTGGACCCCGAGTAGACGCGTAGCTGGTCGGCCTTCTCCGTCCAGCCGGGGCCGGAGAGGGCCTCCTTCACCCGCAGGGCGCCGCCGGTGAGCTTCATCCACGTCAGGCGGTTCCCCTGGTTGTCCCGGGAAATCTTGAACACCCGGGCGGCAAAATCGGGGCCATACCGGGGCCGGGGGGCGTACGCCACCAGCCCCTGGAGGAATTCGGCCACCCCCTCCAGCTTCAGGGCGGAGCCGAACCAGCAGGGGAAGAGCCTCCGCCGGGCGATAAGGGCGGTGAGGGTATCGCCGTCCAGCGCCCCGTCCTCCAGATAGCGCTCCAGCGCGTCCTCGCCGCAGAGGGCGGCCGCCTCGTCCCGCTCCGCCGCCGGGGCGGTGAAGTCCACGCACCCCTCGTCCAGCCCGGCTTTCAGCCCCGCCAGCAGGGCGGCCTTGTCCGCCCCCGCCAGATCCATCTTGTTGACAAACAGGAAGGTGGGCACGCCGTAGCGCTCCAGCAGCCGCCAGAGGGTGTGGGTGTGGCCCTGCACGCCGTCGGTGCCGCTGATGACCAGGATGGCGCAGTCCAGCACCTGGAGGGTGCGCTCCATCTCGCTGGAAAAGTCCGCGTGACCCGGCGTGTCCAGCAGGGTGAGCTCCGCCCCGTCCACAGGGAGCACCGCTTGCTTGGAAAAGATAGTAATGCCCCGGGCGCGCTCCATGGGGTCGGTGTCCAGAAAGGCGTCCTGGTGATCCACCCGCCCCAGCTTTTTCAGGCGCCCGCAGGTGTAGAGCAGCCCCTCGCTGAGGGTGGTTTTCCCCGCGTCCACATGGGCCAGAATGCCTACAACCAGTTTGTCCATAGCTGCCGTCCTTTACGGTGTGATACTATAGTATAGCACGTCCGGGGCGGACGGGGCAACAAACTTCATGGGCTTAAAGCGCACCACGGGCCCAGGCAAACGCCGGTGCGCAGGAAGCTTTTGCGCATGTGGGCCGTCCTGGCCCACGGGCTGTTGCGTTCATGGCCGCGCCACCGAAAGCGGCACACGGCCCTTTTTGCTATACCTTTGCATAGTAAAAAGGGCCCCGAAGGGCCCTCTGGAGGGGAAATCAGCCCTTGGCCCCCGCGCTCATATAGGAGCCGTACAGCGGGGTGGGCAGGCCGAAGCCGCCGGCCACGGGCAGAATCTCGCCGGTGATGAAGGCGGCCCGGTCGCTGGCCAGGAAGGCGACGGCATCAGCGATGTCCTCCGGGCGGCCGGGGCGGTTGAGGGGGACGTTTTTCAGGAAAAGATCCAGGAAGGCCTGGGACATGTTGTTCAGAGCGGCGTCGGTGGCGGTGAAGCCGGGGAGCACCGCGTTGCACCGCACCCCCTGCCGGGCATACTGCACGGCGATGTCCTTGGTGAGGAAGTGGATGGCCGCCTTGCTGACGCCATAGGCCGTGCGGCTCAGATCGGGGTAGAGGCCGCCCACGGAGCCGATGTTGATGATGGAGCCGCCGCCGTTTTTGGCCATGAGGGGCACCGCCGCCTTGCTGGGCAGATACACGCTCTTGAGGTTGGTGTTGACGATGCGGAAGAAGTCCTCTGAGGGGCCGTTCACCACGTCCAGGTCGGTCTTGACGTCGGTGGAGCCGAAGTTGTTCACCAGAATGTCCAGCCGGCCCTCCTTGGCCGCCACCTCGTCCACCATGCCGGAAAAGCTCTCCTCCCGGGAGGCGTCAAAGAAGACCACCCCAGCCCGCCCGCCGGCGGCAATCAGCTCGTCGGCGATCTGCTGTCCAGCTTCCAGGCGGCGGACCCCGAGATAGACCGCGGCCCCCTGGGCGGCCAGCGCCTTGGCGCAGGCCAGGCCGATGCCGCGGGTGGAGGAGGAGACCAGAGCGACCTTGTTTTCGAGTTCTTTCATGCTTATTCTCCTTTTCAAACCGATTAGTATAGATATGATACTGTGATGATAGCACTTAAGAACCCAAATGACAAGCGTTAATTTTTAGACGTATGCAGTACAGCAGGAGGCCCTGGGAACCGGAAGGTTCCCGGGGCCTCCTGCGGTACTGCCGTTACAGGCGCTCGAAGATACCTGCCGCGCCCATGCCGCCGCCGATGCACATGGTGACCATGCCGTACCGGCCGCCGGTGCGCTCCAGATAGCTTAAGGCCTTACAGGTGAGCATGGCGCCGGTGGCGCCCAGGGGGTGGCCCAGGGCCATGGCGCCGCCCCAGGGGTTGACCCTGGCCGGGTCCATGCCCAGGGTGCGGATGACCGCCAGGGCCTGGGAGGCAAAGGCCTCGTTGAGCTCAATGGTGTCCATCTGCTCCAGGGTAAGGCCGGCCTTTCTGAGCGCCTTGGGCACCGCCTCGATGGGGCCGACGCCCATGACCTCCGCAGGCACGCCGCCGGTGGCAAAGGAGACAAAGCGGGCCAGGGGCTTCACGCCCAGCTCTGCGGCTTTTTCCTCCGACATGAGCACCACGAAGCCGGCACCGTCGGTCATCTGGGAGGAGGTGGCTGCGGTGACGGAGCCGTTTTCCAGGAAGCAGGGCTTCAGCCCGGCCAGCGTCTCCGCAGTGGTGCCGGGGCGGATGCCCTCGTCCCGGCAGACCACCACCTCGCCGCCGTCGGGGCCGGGGACGGTGATGGGGATGATCTGTCCGTCAAAGCAGCCGCCGGCCTGGGCCTGGGCGGCCCGGCGGTGGCTCTCAACGGCCATGGCGTCCATATCGGCCCGGCTGATGCCCCACTGGCGGGCCACATTTTCCGCCGTGATGCCCATGGTGGTGTATACCTCGGGGCGGTGCTCCGCCAGCCAGGGGTCGGCATCCTCCGCGCCCACCAGCATGGGAACCAGAGACATGGACTCCACGCCGCCGGCGATGACCACGTCCTCCTCCCCGCAGCGGATGGCGTTGGCGGCGGTGGCGATGGTCTGCAGGCCGGAGGAGCAGTAGCGGTTGACGGTCTGGGCGGTGACGCAGTCGGGCAGCCCGGCCCGCTGGACAATCAGCCGGGCCATATTGCCGCCCTGGACACCGAAGGGCATGGCGCAGCCCATGATCACGTCGCCGATGTCCTCCGGCCGGAGCTGGGGTACTCTGGCCAGCACACCCAGAAGGGTCTGGGCGCCATACTCCACGGGGTGGAGCTGGGCAAAGGAGCCCTTGCGGGCCTTGCAGTAGGGGGTGCGGCCGAAGGCGACAACCACGGCCTGTCTCAGTTGTGTCTGCATGGTAATGTTCCTCTCCTCAGTCTGTCTATTTTAATTGGTATTGTTCCATTTTTTCGTAGAGCACTGTGCGGGAGATGTCCAGAAGCGCGGCGGCCTTGACCCGGTTTCCCCCGGCGGCGGCCAGGGCGTCCCGAATAAGCTCCCGCTCAAAGGCCTGGCGGGCGGGGCGCAGCTTGAAGTCCCCCGGCCCGGTGAGCTGGCGCCGCCGCCGGGCCTGCATCCGCTGCTCCAGTTGGCGGAAGTCCCGCCGCCGCAGGATGGGGGAGTCAGCCGCGTTCATGGCGCTCTCCACCGCGTTCTGCAGCTCGCGGACGTTGCCCGGCCAGTCGTAATCCATCAGCAGGTCCATGGCGCCGGGGGCCACCCCCTCGATGACCATGCCGAGCTGGTAGTTGAGCCGGTGGATAAAGTTGTCCACAAGCAGGGGCAGATCCTCCTTCCGCTCCCGCAGGGTGGGGGCCTGGATGCGGATGACGTTGAGGCGGTAATAGAGGTCGCTGCGGAATTGTCCCGCCTCCACCAGCGTCTCCAGCGGGATATTGGAGGCGGCGATCACCCGCACGTCGATGGGAATGCTCTTCTCCCCGCCCACCGGGTCGATCTCCATCTCCTGAAGTACCCGGAGAAACTTGGGCTGCATGGTGGCGGTGAGCAGGTTGACCTCGTCGAGAAAAATGGAGCCGCCGCTGGCGAGCTGAAAGCGGCCGATGCGGCCCTTCCGGGCCGCGCCGGTGAAGGCGCCGGCGGCGTAGCCGAAGAACTCGGACTCCATCAGCTCGGCCGGAATCGCGGAGCAGTTGACCCGCACAAAGTTGGCCGCCTTGCGGGCGCTCATGGCGTGGATAGAGTGGGCGATGAGCTCCTTGCCGCTGCCCGTCTCCCCCTCAATGAGCACCGTGGAGGTGGAGCGGGCGGCCTGGACGATCTGCTCCTTCAGGCGGAGGACCGAGGCGCTTTCGCCGATGATGTTGTCCAGTCCGTAGCGTGCGCCCCGCTCCCGGGACAGCTCCTGCTGGTAGAACTCCACCTTGCTGGACAGCTCGCCGATGCGCCGGGTCAGGTTCTGAGCGTCCTCCATACCCTGGACGATGACATAGAGAAACAGCCCGCACAGCTTCCCATCCCGGTCAAAGCGGGGAAAATAGGAGGTAAAGGCGGGGCCGTTGGCGTTGACGGCCTTGGCAAAGACCGGCTTGCCCGTGTGGAAGACCTCGGTGGCGTGGGTGTCGGGCACCATTTCCCAAACCTTCCGGCCGATGGCCTCCTGTGCGGTGTGGCCGGTGTAGCGCTCCCAGCCCGGGCTGACATAGGTGTAGACGCCGTCCTGGTCCAGAACCGCCATGGCGGCCAGACCCTCGATAAATTCCAGCATGGTGCTCGGATCAATGTGGTTTTCCAATGCGGCTTCCTCCACTCATACACGGTACGGAATGTATTAACGATAGCAAGCTGCGCGCCGTTTTACAATGGTTAATTTCACCGAAAATGAATCTTTTTGTTTAGTTGATGCGGAGAAAATGGGTTTTTGCAAAAAATTGAGTCACAAAAAACGCCAGAAAACGTCCAAAATTGTTTGCGAAATGTACGGAAAACAAAACATGTAAGGAAATCAATACATGAGGCTTAAAACATAAGAACAGAGGGGGATTGCCAAAAGACAGCTCAAAATAAAATATTCAAATGTACGGATTACCGAACAGTGTTTGGGCGCCTGGATGTCAATGAAAATAACCGCTTTTTCTTACAGTTGCAACGGCTTGCAGAGTGTTAGACAGACTTGGCACAGAAATTGCTATCTTATGAGACGCAAGCAACGGCCACCGGCCGAATCAAAAGGAGTGTAACCACTATGAAAATCATTGACCTGTCTATTCCCATTGAAGACGGACTGCCCAGTGATCCCCCGATCCAGATTCCCAAGATTCAGTATTGCAACCACAAGGACACCGCGGAGCAGATGGCTGGCTTCTTTAAGGGCTGCACCGTTGAGGATCTGCCGGAGGGCAACGGCTGGGGAATCGAGTTCCTGCAGGTGTGCACCCATTCCGGAACCCATGTGGATGCCCCCTACCACTATTACCCCACCATGAACGGCGGTGAGCGGGCCTGGACCATTGACGAGGTGCCTCTGGACTGGTTTGTGGGCGACGGCGTGGTGATGGACTTCCACGACAAGCCCGATGGATACAAGATCACCGCCAAGGATGTGGAGGAGTACTTCCAGAAGATCAACTACACCCTCAAGCCCGGCGATATTGTCTTCCTGCGCACCGACGCCGATGACCGCTGGGGCAAGCCTGAGTACTTGGTTGCGGGCGCGGGCATGAGCTATGAGGCCACTATGTGGCTGCTGGAGCGCGGCGTGCGTGTGGTGGGCACCGACGGCTGGAGCTGGGATGTGCCCCTGCCCTTCGAGGGGGAGGAGTTTGAAAAGAACCACGATGCCTCCATTATCTGGGAGGCCCACCGGGTGGGCCGCGACAAGGCCTACTGCCACATCGAAAAGCTGACCAACCTGGATCAGCTCCCTGTCACCGGCTTTAAGGTAAGCTGCTTCCCGGTAAGCATCAAGGCCGCCTCCGCCGGCTGGGCCCGTGTGGTGGCCTTCGTGGAGTAACCCTTTTGTTGTGTCAGTGTAAACAACCATACATATGAAAGAGAGGGACAAACGTGGGTAACGTCATATTTGTCGTCATATTTGTCATTTTCTGCGCGTTTCTATTGGGCGCAGGCCTGATCAGCAAGCGGTGGGTCAAGGAGTCCTCCGACTTCGTGCTGGCCGGCCGTGAGATTTCCACCCCCATCAACGTGGTGGGCGTCATTGCTATCGGCTTTGCCGGCACCACGGTCACACTGGCCCCCGGCTTCACGATTCAGTACGGCCTGCTGGGCGGCCTGGGTTGGGGTGTCATCTACTCGGTGTGCGGCCTGCTGATCTTCGGCCTGCTGTACTCCAACTTTGTCCGCCGCAGCGGCGCCCAGACCCTGCCCGAGTTTCTGGAGATGCGCTACGACGGGCACACCCGTTCCGTAGTGGCCATCACCTCCGTTATCGGCATGTGCGGCATTATGGCCAATAACGTGGTGTCCAGTGTGGACAACATTGCGGCCTTCACCGGCTGGAACCGCCTGGCCATTACCGCTATTATCTTCGCTGTCATCATCGTGTTTACCTTTGTCTCCGGCCTGTGGGCCACCACCATCACCGACCTGTTCCAGGTGCTCATCGGCGTGATTGTGGTGCCCGCCACCTTCTTCATCCTGGCCGGACGATTCGGCTGGCTGGACGCCATCAGCGCCAACTGGGGTGCCGGCGACTTCATGAGCCAGGGCTTTGTGGGGGCGCTGCCCGGCATGAAGCTGACCTACCCCTCGGTGTTTAACTTCATTATCTGCTTCGCCGTAGCCCTGGTTTGGGGCAACAACTACTACTGGATGAAGGTCGCCAACTGCCGCAGTGAGAAGGTGGCCCGCCGCTCCTTCGTGGCCGCTGCCATCATCCTGATTGTGGTGTTCATGGTGCCCCTGTGCTTCATCGGCGGCTACATGGGCGCGTTCTATCCCGAGCAGCTCACCCTCAACGGCGGTACCGTGGCTCCTACCGGCACCTACGGCTATGTGGCCAAGACCTTCGTGTCTCTGTTTGGCTCCCTGGTGGTTATCAGCGCCGTGGCGGCATCCATCTCTACCGCCTCCACCTCCGCCCTGGGCGCCTCCGCTGTGGCCAACCGCGATATCTACCAGCGCCTGATCAACCCCAAGGCTGACGCAAAGAAGAGCCTGAAGATGTCCAAGATCATCATGCTGCTCATCGGCGTGGTCACCTTCGTGCTCTGCCAGTTCCCCGGCGGCCCCACCTACCTGTTCGCCTTTGCCAACTGCTGGCTGGTGCCCCCCGCCATTTTGCTGGGCCTGGGCGCCATCTGGCCCCGGTTTAACGGCCGCGGCGCCCTGTGGGGCGCGGTGTGCGGCATGGCCACCATGGCTGTGTTCACCCTGCTGGACCTGACCAAGGTGTTCTCCATCAACAGCTATGTGTATCTGGCCACCCTGGGCCTGGTGGTCACCCTGGTGGTGGCGGTGATCGCCTCCCTGTTCGGCCAGCCCAAGTATTACGGCCGCCCCGGCTGGGAGCGGGTGCCCACCGCCTCCAACCGTAAGGAGGTCAAGCTGGGCGAGTTGGAAAAGCAGATTCTGGAGATGCTGCGCATCGGCCACTGCTACATGTCCGACCTGACCGACGCCCTGGGGGTGGACTCCAAGACCTCCGGCGCCGCCGTGGAGAACCTGGATCAGGGCGGCTACCTGGTCCGTGCCGGCATGAGCGGCTCCAAGTTCTACACCTTTACCATCACCGAGAAGGGGCTGGCGGCCCTGCCCGCCCTCAGCGGGAAGGAGGCCGAGATGGCAGAGGAGTTCCTGAACCCCCTGTATGTCCAGCTCCTGAAGGTGGTCAAGGAGAACCCCGAGCAGCAGGCGGAGTTTGTGCAGAAAAACGGCATTAAGTCCATGCGCATGTCCGCAATCTGCTCCCACCTGACCCGCCGCGGCTACGTGGTGGAGGGCGGCCTGTTCAAGCGCAAGCTGCGCATCACCGAGAAGGGCGCCGCTGCGCTTCAGAAGTACGCGTAATTCTCCTGTCTGAATCAATCTTCAGAGGGCGGGGCAGCCTGGCTGCCCCGCCCTCTGTGCAAGAAAAGGAGTGCTTTCCCATGTTTGAGGCGGAATATGCCCGCCGGCGCACCACCGCGGAGGCGGAGGCAGGCCGCATCTGCTCCGGGGACACCGTCTATCTGGCGGGCGGCCCGCTGCTCCCAGTGGACTTTGCCGCCGCCCTCCACCGGCGGGCGGCGGAGCTCCACGGGGTACGGGTGCTCAACTACCTGCCCCTGGAGTCCCTGGCTCTGCTTACCGACCCCGCCTGCGGGGACGCCTTTCAAATAGAGTCGATTTTTTACAACACCTACCAGCAGGAGGCCCAGCGCCTGGGCCGCTGCGCCTTTCTGCCCAACCACCTGCGCAATGCGGCCAGGGACTGGACCCACGGGGCGCCGGAGTACGACTGCCTGGTACTCACGGTCTCCCCTATGGACAAGCATGGCTGCTTTTCCCTGGCGGGCTCGGCCTGCATTGAGCTGGAGGTGCTCCCCCGCGCCCGGCGGGTGGTGGTGGAGGTGGCCTCCTGTGCTCCCCGGATCTTCGGGGACGTGACCCTCCATGTCTCCCAGGTGGACGCCATTGTGGAGTCCGACCGCTACCCCGCCGCCCTTTCACCCCAGCCCCCCGATGAGGTGGACCGCCAGCTTGGCCGGGTGGTGGCGGAGCTGGTGGAGGACGGGGCCACCATCCAGCTCGGCTTTGGGGGTACCATCAACGCCTTGGCCGCCGAGCTCAAGGACAAGCGGGGCCTGGGTATTCACACCGAGGCCATGTCCGACGCGGCCATGGAGCTGCTCCGGTGCGGCGCGGCGGACAACAGCCGCAAGAGCCTCCACCGGGGCAAGACGGTGACGTGCTTTACCATGGGCAGCCATGCCCTCTATGATTTCGTGGATGACAACCCCACCATCCTCCACAAGGCCCTGAGCTACACCAACGATCTGTCTGTTTTGGCGGCCAACCGGGGCATGACCTCCATCAATGCTGCGCTCCAGGTGGATCTCACCGGCCAGTGCGCCTCGGAGAGTGTGGGGCCCCGGCAGATCTCGGGCAGCGGCGGACAGGTGGACACCGCCGTAGGCGCACAGATGGCGCCGGGGGGCAAGTCGGTTATTACCCTGCGCTCCACCTACTCTGCAAAGGACCCGGACACGGGGGAGCGGCGTCTCCAGTCCCGTATACTGCCGGTACTGCCGGAGGGGGCCGTGGTGACCCTTACCCGGAGCAATACCCACTTTGTGGCCACCGAGTATGGCGCGGTCTGTTTGCGGGGGCTGACGGTTCCGCAGCGGGCCAAGGCCCTTATCTCCATCGCCCACCCGGACTTTCGGGATTGGCTGGAGGAGGAGTTTCACCGCATCTACCGCCTGTGACGGCCCGTCCGTATGTGGAAACAGAGAGTGGCCCCGGAACCGACGGGTTCCGGGGCCGCTGAGGCTATCGGTAAACCTTCCGGGTGAAGGTTTCGGAGGGAAAGATAGTGTGAAAGAAAACCGTCAGGGTTGTCTTTTGCGTTTGGTCAACCGACTTTTTGAAACTTCAAAAGGTTTCAAAAAGTCCCTCAGCCTGTCGAAAAGACTTTTTCGACAGGCTGAGCGGCCCCGGAACCGACGGGTTCCGGGGCCGTTCTTTTTGTGAAGGTTATTGGTACTGAGCCCAGTTTCCCGCAGGCTGGAGGCCGGTCCAGGTTTCGTGGACAGTGTCGGCCTTGCGCTCGTAGTCGTGGCTGTTGGTGGCCTCCTGGACCGCCAGATAGTACCAGGCATCCGGCGGGTTGTCGGGCCAGGCGATCATGTCGTCCAGCAGATCATCCGCGGTCTCGGGGAGGCGGCCCAGGACGCGGTTGATGGTGGTCATGGCCTCGGCGCGGGTGATGCTGCGGTCGGGGGCGAAGGAACCGTCAGGCTGGCCCTCCACCCAGCCCTTCACCGCGGCCTGGTTGATGTACCCGGCGGCCCAGTGGCCGGAGATGTCGGAGAAGCGGTCGTCGCCGTGGTAGGGATCGCTGTCAAAGCGGGCGGCGATGGCAGCGAACTCGCCCCGGGTGATGGGCGCCTCGGGATCGAAGGCGGAGGGGCTGCGGCCCTCCACGATGCCCATGGCCTGCATGGTGGCCACGGCGGTGGCGTACCACGCGTCGGAGGCCACGTCGGCAAAGGGACTGGTCTCGGTCAGGTACTCGTCCCGGGCCTCGTCGGTGAGCAGACGGAAGAAGATGATGGCCACCTCGGCGCGGGTAATGGGGGCCTCAGGGTGAACCAAGCCGTCGTCCCGGCCGATGATGTAGGCGAAATGGTCGTCTCCATTGAGCCGGTCGGGCACGCCGGTCCTTTCCCAGCCGGCGTACACGGTCTTGTTGGAGGTCATGCGGATGTCGTCGATGGGCTCGGTCAGGGCCTTGTCGGCGTACCAGCCGGTGAAGGTGTAGCCCTCCCGGACGGGCTCCTTGTCCAGCTCCACCAGAGTATTGCGTCGGTACCGCTCGTCCTTGTATTTGGTGCCGCCATTGCTCTCATAGCGCAGGGTGTAGTAGGTGGTGCCACCACCGCCGCCGTGGTCCCCGCCGCCGGACTCCTTCTGATAGACCAGCGCGAAGGGGGAGAAGCTGCCGGTGGCAAACTTGATATACTGTTTGCCGTTCAGGGTTACCAGTGTGCCGTCCAGCTTCTCCGCAGGATTCTCCTTCAGTTGTTCGTCCGCCGCGCCCTCGTAGTCGCGGTCGAGCGCGTCAAAGTGGACGATATAGAAGGGCGCAGAGGTGTCGGCGTCGTCGGGCACCGGCCAGTAGAGATCTATCGTCTGGCCGTCGCCCAGGGTCACATAGGCGTTGCCGTTGCTGCTGTCCACCAGATCCAGGTATTGGAACTCGTAGAGATAGTCGCCGTTGGGGATGCCGGTATCAGACCCGATGATTTCATTGCTGATGTGATCAATGAGCACCTGGTCGTCCAGCACTTCGTCGGTCAGCAGGTGGACGGCGTTCTTGTCGGTGATCTCCACCTGGCTGTCGTTGACGTAGTACGTAACGTCCGCCGGGGCCACCGCGGTGATGGCGTCCCCCGTCACATCGTCTGCCTTGTCCTCCACCGGGGCAGTGACGCCCTCCTTTGTCGCACCGCGAATGGTGAGGGCGCCTTCTTCAATCTTGACCGGGTAGGTAAATGTCTCGTCGGAATGTTCGGGAATATCTTTGAACACCGCCTTTACGAGGTCCTGATCCACCCCGCCGGAGTAGATGGTCATGGAGTAGGTCCTGTTCTGCTCGATGGCAGAGACTTCGAATTCGTCGCTGATCTTGACTTCCCCGGTCTCTGGATCCGTAAACTGGAGCCGAACGGGATCCTGGCCTTCCTTTACCGATTCCATCCGGTAGATATAACGGGCGATTCCGTCCACCGGGTCGGTGGTGCTGGTAGCGCCGCCGCTGTAAAGCTGAATATCCCAGGCCCGGACGGTTTCGCCGGCGCCATAGGTAAAGGTCAGGTGACCGGCGAGGTCAACCGCCTGTCCAGGGCCTTCCAGCATATCGTTAATCTCCTCCGGGACGGTGAGCAGATAGCCTGCCTCAGGCAGGCCGCTGCCGCTGACAATCTGGCCGTTCTCGTCCGTGACGCCGTCATAGCTGTTGCCGCCGGTGTAAACCGTAATGTCCGCCGGGCGGATGGTGACATACTGGGTCTGGTCGACAAACCACTCGTGGGTGATGTCGGACTCGTCTGTTACCGCTCGGTCATCCGTGAAGTATTCCTTGGCCTGACCGGCCTCGGAGACGGCAAAGTCAACCTTTGCAGACGGCTCTGTGTATACTGTTCCCTGCTTGAGGAACACATCGCCCTTGACGTAGTCCGCATCGGCCGCGCCGTTATCCTTAGTGGGGACATAGGCCGCGCCCTCCTGCACGGTGACATTGCTGCCCCCAGTCAAATAGCAGATATCTGCTTCTGCGCTGATCGGCGCAGGCATTTTCAATGTGCCTGCACAAGTGAAGTTTCCGGAAATCTCGTTGCTTTGCAGCAGATCCAGCGCGCCGCCCTCTTGAATGGTGACAGTCTCCACGCCGTCAAACAGCGTCTCGCCGGAGGCGAGATGCTCGCGCAGGATGCCGCCGTCCTCAATTACAACCTCAGGGAACCCGTGGATTCCGGTAGAGGTGTAATCGCCTTTGACGATGACGCTGGCGCCGTTTCCGGTACGGGTGGGGTTATCTTTCTCATGGTTATAAAGGTGCTGGTCCAGCTTGGAATCACCCCGCACCGCGCCGCTTAGCTCGTCAGTGTCGTCCAGGATAATCGTAACCGTATGGTCGGAGGTCACTTCGCCAAACTTGTCCAGTGTGTATACGTTGGCCCGGCTGCCGTGCAGAGTAATGGAGACATTGCCGTCAACTTGGGCCGGGTTATCCTCGTCCTCCCCTTTACCGGTCGCAAAAATGGTCGGGCAGGCGGATTGGGGGCCACCGGATACTGTGATTACGACATCGCCGATCACGTCCGCACCTTCATTGCCTCCAGCGCGGATCTCACCGATCACCTCACTGCTGTCATCCACGGTGATTGTAACACCACCTGTTATGGTGGAATCTCCGGTTCCGCCGCCCCAGACGGTTTCCTCTGAGATAAGGCTGTTCTCTTTGATATGGATAAAGATGTCTCCTGTTACGTCGCTGTCGTACCCGCCGCCATAGATAGCGGCCGCATTATTGTTCATTTTAGTATTTGAAATGTTAAATGTAATATTTCCTACTACTGGAGCGTTTTTCCCATACCCGCCGCCGTAAATGGGCCTGCCAAAGCCATTATTTAGTCCGGACAGATTTATGCAAATTGAACCAGTAACCTCCGCTGAATAGGACGACCGCGCATATCCGCCGCCATAGATAGGATTATCGGTGACTGAGTTGATAAAGTCCAACGTTATATTTCCGTTGACTTTGGCATCTTTTTTATTTGCGTAACCACCAGCGCGCACATGCTGAATCTTACCGCAGTTTTCAATGTGCAGATAAACATTGCTCTCCACGGAGCCATTCACTCCGCCGCCGTATACATAGGTAAGCGGCAAGGAGGTATAAATCTCCACATGAGTGCCGCCGGTGATATCCTCGTCCAGACCTCCGCCAATCACATAGCAGCTGGATGTGCTACATGTTTTACCGTCAACAATGGTGTCTGCGGTATAATAGCTGTACTGCACGCCCGAGGCGATGACCAACGGATAACCGTTGGCAACGATGGTGTAGGTACCATAATATCTGCTAAAAAAATAATCCGTATAGTTGCAGTTAAATTTGATCTCATCTATGGTCAGGGCATCTGCCAGACTGATGTTGTACGCTCCATCCGAGGCCGAACAATACTCAAACAGCAGCTCCGCGTTCTCGTCCCCGCCTCGAAGAGTAGTCTCTACAGTGGGGCTAGTCCAGGTATCTACTGATACCTGTCCTAAGACCACGATTTCGACCGGTTTTTTCCCTTCGTTTGCCAATTCGGTTGCACGGGCCAGCGTGGTCGGCGTTTCGGCGGTCGCGCCGTCGTCCTCCTCTGTACCTTCGTTCGAGACATAAATCGTCCGCCGCTCCGCGCCGGCATCCCTCGGCTTCTCTGCGGGCGCCTCCTGGGGCTGCGCCGGGGTAAGCCCCTCCGTCCGCACGTCTACCTCCGGTAGATTTGCAGCCAGAGTTGAAGGAGAAAAAGAAATTATAATACATAGAGCCAAAATAAGGGATAACAATCGCTTTTTCATGTTTTTAAAACTCCTCTCTTATGAATATTGGGGATATCGCGCCTCATGTTTAAAAAATTTCACTTTTTCAGTCCGTAAAATTACTTGTCGAAAAAAGCTAAAATTGACAACAAGAAAGCGTATAGTTCTAGCAAAAGCGCTTGTTATTCCTGGAAAGCTGTGGTATATTATGTAATTACAACGGCGTGTTTGAAAAAGTGAAGGTTTTCAAACACGCCGCCGCTGTTTTTTCAGAGGGATTTTATGCTATAATAAAGAAAACGTTGTGGAATGGTGTTCCATTTTGCCGAAGCCACATAGAGAAAAAGAAAAGGAGGGGAACCAATGGAATGGAAGATCCTATTGTATGCCCGGCGGAAGGAACCGCTGGACATCCCGGACGACCTGTCCAAATACCCGATGAACGACTTTGAGCTGGACTACTGGCGGATTGTCAACAGCGCGCCCTTCCGCCGTCTCCAGGACAAGACCCAGGTGTTTCCCCTGGACAAGAGTGACTTTGTGCGCACCCGGCAGACCCACTCCATGGAGACCTCGGCGCTGGCCAAGCAGCTTGCCACCATGATTACCGCCAATATCCGCAAAAACAAGAGCGGCACCCCCTACGCCATGACGGAGGACGAGGCGCGGGACGCGGCCAACGCCGTCATGTGCGCCGGACTGCTTCACGACATCGGCAATCCGCCCTTCGGCCACTTCGGCGAGGTGGTCATCGGCGACTGGTTCAAGAGCCACCTGGACCGTCTGAGCTACAAGGGCAGGCCCCTGTCCCAGTGGCTGGACCGCCAGATGAAGGCCGATCTTTGCCACTTCGAGGGCAACGCCCAGGCCCTGCGCCTGCTGACCAAGGTGTACCGGGTGGACAGCGCCTTCGGTATGGATCTCATGCCTGCCGTGCTTAACACCCTGGTCAAGTACCCGGTGGATTCCACCCGGGTAGACAAGGCCAGCGCCGACGTGAAGCTCCACAAGCTGGGCTACTACAAGGCCGAGGAGGCGCTTTTCGGCGCGCTGGCCTCCGCCACCGGTACCCGGACGGTGGAGGGCTTCTGCCGCCATCCCCTGACCTATATTCTGGAGGCGGCGGATGACATCGCCTATGCCACTGCCGATCTGGAGGACGCCTACAAGAAGGGCCTGTTCACCCTGGACGAGTTCGAGCGGTTCTTCCGGGACACCCTGGAGGCGAAAAAGGACGACTGGGGCCTCAACGGCGGCCAGGTCAAAAAATCCGCCGAGATGATCGACGAGCTGACCCGCCTGCGCGAGCGGGAGAGCAGCTCCATGGCGGCCTTCCAGCGGTGGATCGCCTATGCCCGCCACTGGCTCATGTATACCGCCGCCTTTGGCTTCGTCCCCTACGGCGCCGGACAGACGGACTCCTATTCCGCCATCATGGAGGGGACGTTCCGGCGGGAGATCATGGAGGGCACCTTCCACGGCGGCTCCATCCGTATTTTGAAGGCGGCCATGGGTCGCTTTGCCTACGACTCGGAGGGAATTCTCACCCTGGAGCTGGCGGCCCAGACCATACTCACCACCCTGCTGTCCCGGTTTGTCCCGGCGGTGCTCTACCTGGATGCCGGCGACGACGCCCCCGAGGAATACCGGCCCACGGCGGCGGAGAAAAAGCTGGTCAAGCTGCTCTCCGAAAATCAACTGGCCTGCTACCGGGCCGACGCAGAGGGAAAGGATGAGGGGTACCGCCTCTATCTGCGGCTGCTGCTGGTGACCGACTTCATCAGCGGTATGACTGACTCCTATGCAAAAAATCTCTATCAGGAGCTGACGGGGATCTATTGATTCCTGCGGTGACAAAAGCAAGCGGTACCGCCCGGATGGGCGGTACCGCTTGCTTCAATCTGGAGGGAATTTGAAAGGGAATTGGGGATCAGTCCAGCACGCCGACCTCTTTGTAATAGCGCTCGGCGCCGGGGTGCATGGGGATCAGGGCGCCTTCGATGCCGCGCTCCGGACAGGTGCCGGCGGCGTTCTTATGCACGGCTTCCAGAGCATCGGCGTTCTCCATCATGGTCTTGACCAGGTTGTAGACGGTCTCCTCGGGCACGTCGGCACGGGCGCAGAGAGCGGTGTACTGGGCAAAGGTGGTGATATCCTCATCACAGCCGTCATAGGTGCCGGCGGGGATAACCACTGTGTGGTACCAGGGCTTCTCGGCCATCAGCTTGTCAACGGCCTCCTGGCCGATGTCGACGACCTTGATGCCAAAGGACATGGCCAGGTCGGTAAAGTTGGTGCCGGGGGCGGGAGTGGCGTACAGGAAGGCGTCGATATTGCCGTCCTGGAGGGCGGTGCACAGGTCGGACAGGGACAGGTTTACCACGCTGCCCAGATCATCGGTGGTCATATCGTAGGCCCACAGAACATCGTCCAGGTAACCGGCCATCATGCCGGCAGTGACACCGAATTTGGTGCCGGCCAGGTCGGGAATGCTGTTAATATCGGACTTCGCAGAAGTGATAACGTGGACCGTCGCGCCGGTGCCGGAGTGGGTGGCCACGTGCATGATCTGCTCTGCGGGCAGGCCCTCAAACTCGCCCTCGGCATTGTAGCAGGACAGGGTCATATCCATGCCCATGGTGCCGAAGTCGGTTTCGTCCATAGCCAGCAGGCGGGCATTCTCGGCGGAGCCGGTGGAGGCCTCAATAGCAAAGCTGTACTTGCCGGGGTTGGCTTTGTTCATCATGTCGGCAATGGAATTATACAGGACGTTCTGATAGCCGTTCAGGGGCCCGCAGCTGATGCGCACGGTTTCCGTACCGCCGGAGGAGCCTCCGCCCCCCTCTCCAGCATCACTGCTACAGGAGGCGATTCCCATCAGCATACCGACTGCCAGCAACAGACACATAAGTTTTGACAGCTTTTTCATAACGATATCTCCTTTTCTTTTTCTCTCCAATGGCATTCACCCGGGGGAAAATGTCACGTGGTAGACTGGGAAACGGTAACGGGGACGAACTTCTCCGAACGCTTAAACATGAACTCGGTGACAAACTCCACCACGATGATGGCGATACCTACCAAATCGGTGACCATACCGGGCACAATCAGCATCACAGCGCCCAGTATCATGAGCGGACGCTCGAACCACTTCAGGCTCCAGCGGAAGAAGAAGCCCTCGAAGCCGGAGGCCAGCAGATAGGCGCCAATGAGCGCGGTAACCAGGCTCCAGAGGATGTCCAGCACGCCGCCCTCCATCAGCAGTACCGGATTGTAGACAAACAAGTACGGCATGAGGAAGGAACAGAAGGCCAGACGGAACGCCTTGTAGCCTGTCTTGTTTGGATCGCACCCGGCCAGGCCGGCGCCGGCATAGGCGGCCAGCGCCACAGGGGGAGTGATGGAGGAGATGCAGCCGAAGTAGAAGATGAACATGTGGGCGGCCAGCGGGGGAATGCCCAACTGAATCATCGTGGGGGCTACCAGGGAGGCCAGAACCAGATAGGCCGCCGTGGTTGGGACGCCCATGCCCATGATCAGGGAGACAACCATCGTCAGAACGAGCAGCAGCAGCATGCTGGTGCCGGCCACGCTGGTCAGGATGGAGGAGATGCGGTAGCCCAGGCCGCTGCCCATGATCACACCGCTGATAATACCGGCCATGGCGCAGGCAATGCCGACGGAAACGGCGCTCTTTACCGTCTGGACAGGAATCTGGAGCCACTGCTCCTTGGTCATACGGGTCTTGGGGTTGATTTCCACCAGGACGAGAGTGACGATGATGGTCAGCAGGCCAGAGCGCACGATGGTCATATTGAACACGGCCATGCAGAAGATCAGGAAGATCAGGGGGGCAAGCATGTAAATCTGCTTGAGCATGCTACGTACCTTGGGCAGTTGGGAGCGGGGGATCCCCTTCAACCCATGCTTGGCGGCATAGATATCGACGCCAAAGAGGACGGCCAGAAAGTAGAGAATAGCAGGGATCAGGGCGGCCTTTGCCACGGCGGTATAGGGAATGCCCAGCATTTCCGCCATAATAAAGGCGGTGGAGCCCATGATGGGGGGCATGATGGCTCCGCCGGTGGAGGCGGTGGCCTCAACCGCCGCGGCAAACTCGGGCTCAAAGCCGTTCTTTTTCATCATAGGAATGGTGAAAGTGCCGGTGCCGATGACATTGGCCGTGGGACTGCCGCTGATGGAGCCAAAGAAGCCGGAGGCCACCACAGCCACCTTGGCGGGGCCGCCGCGCATGTGGCCGAACAGGGAGGTGGCCAGATTGGTCATATAGTCGCCGATGCCGGAGACGCTCATGATAGCGCCCAGCAGGACGAACAGGACCACATAGGAGGCCGAGGCATAGAGGGGGGAGCCGAAGATACCGTCTGTGGTCAGATAGACCAAAGAGGTGAACTTCTTCAGCGTCATGCCGGGCTGGTTGAGGAAGCCGGGAATATACTTGCCCAGGAAGGCGTAGGCCACAAAGACCAGGGTGATGATGACCAGGGGATTGCCCATCTTCCGGCGGCACGCCTCAAAGATAGCGATAATCAGAAGAATGGCAAACAGAATGTCGCTGGCGTACACAATTCCGGCGCGCAGTTGCAGGTTTTCATCCAGGATGGTGATGTAGGCACAGCCGCCCAGGGCGAAGAGTGCCATAATACCGAGAAAAATTTGCTCCCAACGCTTCTCGCTGTCGACCATTGCATTGATGTAGAAGATCACCAGCAGGAAGCCCAGGTGGATCGACTTCTGCGCAATGCCCGGCATAGTGCCGAACGCTGCGGTGTAGAGGTGAAATGCTACAAAGCAGATGGCCAGGATCAGCGACACCTTTTTTAAGGCGGACTTCATGTGTGATTGATCCTCGCTTTCTGTATTTTATATAACAATTAATCCATTTTACCTTTACTGGCGAGAAATAGTCCGATTCCCATTGTACCGAAGACGCAGGTAAGCATAACGATGGGAGTAACCAGCTTGCCAGGGAGGAAGGAAAGGAGCTGAAGCTTATTCATTAGGACCATGATACCCGTAATCGGGAGGGCGACAAGCGCTAACTTTGGCTTTTTTACAATTTGATTTGCAAAGAGTGCGCCAAACAGAGCCGGGAGCAATAGATTTAACGCATCCAAAACATGCTGAGGCAACAGACTAACAACATAGTTGCCTACAATAACACCGACTGTCAGGAAGGCAATATTGATAAAAATGGAGACAGCAATACCAACAGTGGCTATGATACCGCCTTCGTCACTACCTTCTTCGACGTTAGCAGCGCTCTGAGCGATGGATGCACAGGGAGCTCTCATGTTATTTACATTTCCCGAAAGAAAGCCCATATAAGTGCCTGCAATACCCAGTATGGCAAAGTAGGAGATTGGTTCATAGAAATATGCAGCGACTACTGCGGGGAGCTGAGCGGCGATACCAGCCATTACACCGCTAACAGATGGGAAAATACCCATAACGGCCAATCCAAGGCATGGACCAAAGGCTAAAACGATTCCAAAAAGACTTAAACCACGCCCCCAGCGGATGGCAAAGGGCAAGAAGTCTGTGTGAAAAATCGAGGAAGTGTTTGGTTTATTTTCTGTCATAGAAATACCCCTTTCAAGCGATGGAAGTATTAACCTTACAAGAAAAAGGATCCAAGCAGCATACCGCTAAACATGGCGATCATCATTCCAAATTTTCTAACCCATGCCACGTTTTTCTTTTTACCATAGATTGCCAAGGCAAACATAATACCAAAACCAAAAATAACCGTCATTGTTTGTGCATCGGGGCCGGCGAGAACAATGCCGCGATTAAAGCACTGATAGCCATAAGCGCCCATACCGCCAGCGACACTGATGACACTCATTTTTGCTTTGTTGTTGCCAGCTACCCGGTCACGCAAGTCACCCATTTTGTGTGCAAAAAGGGCAGAAACAAGAATCCAGCCAAGGCAGCAGATTACCATGGTATATACGGCGCAGGCAAATGCTTCCATAGTCATGTTAGAGGTTCCCAAGGTACATCCGACAGCAGAGGCGGCCCGATCAGCGGCAGAAAGCTCAAAGTTGACAGCGCCAATATAGGCTAATCGCATCCAGGCAATAGGGCCTCCCATGGAGCTGAGTAAAGCAATCATTCCAGTTACAATGATTAGGGATGGACCGATTGAGGCCAGAGCGGAACTCCGAATCGCGCTTTTAAACTGACGCTCTGTAATACCCATTTTTCTTCCGGATACAATGGCTCTTCGAGATAATACAATCGCCTGCACGATTACTAACAATACGCCTGGAAGGACGGAAATCCACATAATAGGGTTATTTGCGACTTTCAAATACTCAAGCTCCAAAACAATTCCCCTCTCTCTGTCAATTAGTAGGAAATGCGATAACTAGTCCAGCATCAGCCGTTTTGAAAGCAGAATAAACATTGGCATAGCAACCCTGAAACATTCTTCATCAATATCAAACTTTGGATTATGCCCCCGCGTAATAATTCCTTTTTCGACATTTCTGGCGCCAAAGTAGAACATACACGCATTATAATTCCTGGTATACCAGGAAAAGTCCTCAACCCCCATTGTGGGAGCAGGGCGGTATAGGACGTTTTCACGTCCAACCAATTCCACTGCGGTGTTCTCAACTAATTGGGTCAACTGCTGGTCGCTGGTCAAGGGAGGCACTTTTGTAACATGCTCCAAGGTATAGGAACAACGACTTGCAGAACACAGGCCAGCTACGATTTCCTCCATCCGAGTCAAAACATAGGTGCGTACATCCTCTTCCAGCGTGCGCACGGTTCCAGCTAACACAGCCTCCTGCGGAACGACATTTTTTGATTCATGCTGTCCGGCCTGAACCGAACAAACAGAAATGACAGCGGCCTTTAATGGATCCAGCTCACGGCTAATAATTTGTTGAAATCCCTCGATAACTTTTGCAGCGAGTAAAATAGGATCTTTACCGGTGTGCGGACGTGCACCATGGCAACCTACACCATGGAGCCGTAAAGTAAATTCATCACCACCACCGTTTGAAGGGCCGTAGCATACCTGAACTTGACCGACATCTACATCCAGTACTGCATGCTGACCCAGAATGTAATCCGTGCCATCCAGCACACCTGATTGACAGACAAGCTTTGCCCCTTCTAACAGTTCTTCCGCAGGCTGAAACAAGAACTTTATTGTTCCACAAAATTCAGTACGATGATCGGAAATATAGTTCGCAACACCAAGAAGATTTGCAGTATGGGCATCATGGCCGCAGGCATGACAGACACCTGAAATTTGTGAGCGGTAGGGTACATCTTTGGCATCTTGGATTGGAAGTGCGTCCATATCTGCGCGCAGGACAACTGTTTTGCCAGGTTTATTGGTATGTAGTGTTCCCAAAACCGCTGTACCAGCAAAATTACGCTGCACATCAAGGCCGAACTTTGTTAGGAGATCTGCAATCAAGTTAGAGGTACGGACTTCTTGGAGTCCTAGCTCTGGGTGCATATGGAGATCCCTGCGCCAAGAAATGACCTTGGGTAAATAGGTTTCGAGATCGGGAATAGACATTTTAGACTCCTTCCCCATATGGGCACATGAGGTAGTTAGGGCATGAACACGAGGAACAGACCCAGTGTACGGCGGCAGTCCACATAGAGCTTGCCGTCCTTGTGGAAGTAATTCAGGTTCAGATCATAGGCGCGCTTTTCCACAAATTCCAGGTGGCAGCCGGAGAAGGCGGCGGCCACGATGGGCAGCTTCAGGCCGTCGTTGCGGGGCTCGCAGCCGAACTCGGCCACGTAGGCGTCGTGATCCACCAGCTGATAGGTGTCCAGGTTGAAGCCGGTGTCAGTGGCCCCCTTGGCGGCGTTGTAGAGCTTGGAGATGGCGGCGTCGGCCTCCTCAAAGCGCTCCTTGCTGTCGCAGTAGCCGGTGATGTAGGCCAGGCGCTTGGCGCCGTTGATGTGGGGGAATTTGGTCTCGTTCTTGACGATCAGCTCCTTGGCCAGATGGGTGGTGCAGCCGAAGAGAATGTCGGTAAAGGGCTCGTAGTTCTGAATAAAGAAGGTCTGGTAACCGGCCTCGCCCTCCTTCTCACCGTAGCGGACATGCTGGCGGAAGGGGTTGTTGATCTCGCCGATGGTCTCAATGCCGCCCTCGATCAAAGCGTTGCGCATGGGATTGGGGTCAGTCCCCTTGACGCTCAGGCGATAGGAGTGAACCTTGGGCAGATTGGTGGCGGGGACGGACTGGGTCAGCCAAGTGATGGTGGTGTTCAACTGATAGGTGCACAGCTCGAAGTAGGAGTTCTCAAAGATGAAGTGCACGGTGCGGTCGGTGTAGCAGTCGGCGGTGGTAAAGCCCAGCTTGGTCACCAGGTCGATCGGGCGGTCGCGGTGGGTAGTGGCGATGCTGAAGTGGTCGATACAAAACGGTACCTTTTTCTCTAACATGTCATAGCCTCCTAATCCATTCTGGTCGTGTTTCCGGGGAAATTACCGGGCCATGCCGCGCTTCCTGGCGGCCTGATAGAAGCGGTCCAGAGCGTCTGCCAGGGTCTTGCGGGGGCAGGCGACGTTGATGCGCTGGTAGCCGGAACCGGCCGCGCCGAAGTCGGTGCCGTTGTCCAGGTAGAGCATGCACTCGTCGGTGAGGAACACCTTCATGTCTGCGTCGCTCATGCCGAAGCAGCGGAAGTCGCACCAGACCAGGTAGGTGCCCTCCAGCTCGGTGACCACAACTCCGGGGAAGTGCTGGGCGAAGAAGTCGCGGACATACTCGTAGTTGCCCTTGATGACCTGGATGAGCTCTTCCAGCCACCCGGCGCCGTGGCGGTAGGCGGCCTCGTGGGCCACGGGGCCGAAGCGCTCGATGTGCATGAAGGCCTGGAGGCCCATCTGCTTCTGGAACTTGGCCCGCACCTCGTCGTTGGGGATGATGATGCTGGCGTAGCACAGGCCAGCCAGGTTGAAGGTCTTGCTCAGGGAGGTGCAGATTACGCAGTTGTCGGCAAACTCTTTGCCCAGGGAGGCATACACAATGTGCTTGTATCCGGGCTGGATCAGATCGTGGTGGATCTCGTCGGCCAGCACCATGACGCCGTACTCGTTGCAGATCTCGCCCATCCTGCGCAGCTCCTCCTCCGTCCAGACGCGGCCGGTAGGATTCTGGGGGGAGCAGAGGAAGAACAGCTTGGCCTGCTTGGCCTTCTCACGGAAGTCGTCGAAATCCACGGTATAGTGGCCCTTCTCGTCCGCCACCAGGCGGTTTTCCAGCACCTTGCGGCCGGTGTTTACGGTAGCGCCGGTGAAGTGATGGTAGTCGGGGGTCTGGATCAGGATGCCGTCGCCGGGCTGGGTAAAGGTCCAGACGGCGTTATAGAGGGCGGGAACGACCTGCTCGAAGGGGACGATCCAGTCGGGCTGAACGTCCCAATCGTGACGGGTTTTCATCCACTGGCAGCAGGACTCCCGAAAGCTGTCGGTCAGGCGGTGGTAGCCCAGCACGCCGAAGTCCGCCTCGGCTTTGATTGCGTCAATAACGCAGGGGGCGGTGCGGAACTCCATGTCGGCCACCGACAGGGGAACGATGCCCTTGGGGGGCTTATTGCCCTTGGAGTCCTTCATGATGCGGTACTTTCCGGTGCCGCGGATGGCCGGATCGCGGTCAATAATCGTTTCAAAATCGTATTTCATCGCGCATTCTCCTTTTCCAAGTCAATTTACGGCTGATAAAGAACGCCCTTCTCAGGCTTGATGCCGAGAATCTCGCGGGCCTCGGCGGCGGTGGCAATCTCACGGCCGGCCAGGATACCAAGCTTGACCGCCCGCTCCACCAACTGGGCGTTGGTGGCGTATTCGCCCTTCTTCATAAACACGTTGTCCTCCAGACCGACGCGCAGGTTGTCGCAGCCGGCGGCCAGACCGGCCAGCATACAGGGCATGTGGGCCTTGCCGATTCCGGTGATCGACCAGGTGGAGCCCTCCGGCAGCTTGGAAACCAGATGGTTGATCGAGTCAATATTGCCCGGCATACCACCAGGGACATCCAGAACCAGCTGGTAGTGGAGCGGGGCCTTCAGGACGCCTTTTTTCAGGTAGTAATCCACGTTGCCCAGCATACCGGCGTCAAAGATTTCAATTTCGGGCTTGATGTCCAGCTCCTGGGTGAGCAGGCCCAGCCGCTCCAGGAAGGGGGGCGTGTTCAGAAAGATGTAGCTGTTGGCCCAGTTGAGGGTACCAGGGTCATAGGAGCACATCTCGGGCATCAGGATGGGCAGGTGGGCCACCCGCATATCCTCGGAGAACTTGGTGCCGGAGGTGGTGACATTGATGATGGCATCCAGGTGGTTGGTGCGCAGGGCTTCCCGGATCATGGAGACCACCTGCACAAAGCGGCTGGTCTCCATGGTGTTCGCGCCCTCGTCATCGCGGACATGGATGTGCAGGATGCAGGCGCCGGCCCGAACTGCGGCCAGAGAATCGGCGACCAGCTCCTCCGGCGTCAGGGGGACGTAGGGGGACTGCTTGCGGGTGGTACCGCCGCCGCAGAGGGCGCAGGTGATCATAAGCTTGTTTGTTTTCATAATTGGATATCCCTTTCCGTTCCATCAAAACGACTTAAATTGCGTGCTTTATTGGAGAATCGGTATACCAGTGGAGCCAATATAGCACTTATGCATACAATTTGTAAAGATGCAACTTGCCATTTCTCTGTTATAACCAAGGAAAAGCGACGGCTTTTGTCAAATGTAACGATTTTTATTTTGTGTATTTTCTTTGCTGAGTGAATCTGCTATAATTCGAATTGGTATACCAGAGAAAAAGCAAAAAAGAGATAAACATGGAATATTAACAAAAAAATACTACATAAAAAGAAAAATATGTGCGCCTGCTATTGCACGGAATACCGGAATGACATGGTGCGGTATTCCGATAAGGTGCGCGTTTTGGCTGGACCAATGGGACAGCCAGGAAGAGGTCCGAATGCTTACAGAACAGCTTTCCGATTTTCTATATGAAGTCCGCTATGATAGTCTGCCCTCCAAAGCGGTGGACAACGCAAAGCTCTATCTGGAGGATCTACTCGGCGTGGCGGCAGCCGGCTCAGTTCAGCCGCAGGGGGGTATCTGGCGCAGCTACTTTGCCGCCGGGGACGGACAGCAGGAGGCGACCGCCTGGAACAGCGGACTGGAGCGGCTCTCCTGCGAACATGCTGCCGCGCTGAACGCCGCGTGCGCCCATGTCATGGATATGGACGACGTGCACAACGCCTCTATCACCCACCTGGGGGCGGTAACCATCCCCGCGGCGCTGGCGGTGGGGCAGAAGCTTCACCGCTCCGGGCGTGAGGTGCTGGCTGCCATTGCCGCGGGCTACGAGATTGGCGCACGGGTGGGGGAGGCCATCAACCCAGGCTCCTACCACTACTGGCATACCACTGGAGTGGTGGGGGCGCTCTGCTCTGCCGTGGCGGCGGGCAAGCTGATGGGGCTGGACCGGGAGAAACTGCTGCACGCCATTGGCTCGGCGGGGACGCAGGCGGCCGGCCTGTGGCAGTTTCTGGAGGACGGCGCCATGAGCAAGACCCTGCACACCGCCAACGGTACCCTCTGCGGCCTGCGGTCGGCACGCCTGGCGGCGCTGGGCTTTACCGCTGCGGAGGACATTCTGGCGGGAGACCGGGGCCTGCTGGGCGCCATGACGCCGGATAACCACCCGGAGGCGCTGACGCGGGCGTTGAGCTGGGACAACTGCGCCCTGCTGACCAACTCCCTGAAGCCCTACGCCTGCTGTCGCCACACCCACGCGGCGGACTACTGCGCCCAACTGCTGCGGGGGGAGCACCGGCTGGAGCCGGAGCACATCACCCGCATTGTGGATCACACCTATCAGGTGGCGGTCAACACGGTGGACAATCCGGAGCCATCCACCCCCTACGGCTACAAATTCAGCGGCCAGTACTGCACCGCGGCCATGCTGGTGTACGGCCACCTGGGGGAGTCCGCCTTCACGCCGGAGGCCACCTCCGACCCACGGGTGCGGCGGCTGATGGACAAGATTACCCTGGTGTGCGACCCGGAGCTGGAGGCCAGCTATCAGGCGGACCGCAACCGGTGGGCCCACCGGTTGGAGGTAACTCTGGAGGACGGCCGGGTGCTCACCCGTCAGGTGGAGTACCCCTATGGCGACTTCAATAACCCCTTTACCTGGGCCTATGAGCACGAGAAGTTTCACACCCTGGCCGACGGGGTTCTGGGCCCGGACCGGGTTGCCGCGCTGGTTGAGCGGCTGCCGCACCTGGAGGAGCTGGATGACATAAACCGGCTGTTTGAGGGGCTGTAAGCCCTGCCTCAGCGGGCGGCCGCCGGAGCGGCGGCGCCCATTACCTTACGAATGGAGCATTGCGCTATGAATCAGAACGAAGCACTTGTCAAATCCGCCATTCATGACGCGGTTATCCGCGCCGTGACCGAAATCTCCGCCGATGTGAAGGGGCTGCTTAAAGACGCACTAGCCCGGGAAACGAATGAAACCGCCCAGAGCATGCTCCGCTCCATGGTGGACAACCTGTCCATCGCCAAGGAGGGGGACAAGGCGGTGTGCCAGTCTCCCGGCTACCCCACAACCTGGCTCTCCTTTGGAGACGGCAACCTGCCGGAGTGCGCCAGGGAGGCCGTTTCGGAGGCCGTGGCCGAGGCCACGAAGAAGGGCTACCTGCGCCCCTCCATGGTGGACCCCCTGACCCGGGAGAACTCGGGAAACAACACCGGCAAGGGCGTGCCCAATATCGAGTATGAATACCACCCCGGCCAGAAATACGTCGACTTCATCATCAGCTTTAAGGGCTGCGGCGCCGAGCTGGGCAACGCCATGCAGATTATGACCACCGCCAAGCTGGGCAAAAACCTCTCCGGCCTGAAGCGCTTCATCCTGGAGACCGCCGTCAACGCCGGCGGCAAGCCCTGCCCCCCCTACGGCATCGGCATCGGCATCGGCGGCCAGATGGACATTGCCGCCAAGCTCAGCCGCAAGGCCATCTCCACCCGCCGGTGGGACGACGTGAACCCCGACCCCGAGCTGGCCGCGCTGGAGGCGGAGCTGAAGGACGCCATCAACGGCCTGGGCCTGGGCGCGGCGGGTACCGGCGGCGACACCGTCTGCCTGGCCCTCAAGATGGAGCGGGCCCACACCCACACCGCCATCGCGCCGGTGGCGATCAACTTCCACTGCTGGGTGGCCCGCCGGGCCGGTATCCGCATCTACGACGACGGCCGCGTTGAGAAGCTGCTCTGATTTCCAAAACGGCAAAAAAGGAGTATAGTAAGGATGGCTACTTATCATTTTTCCACACCTCTCCAGGAAGAGGACATGCGCAAGCTACACGTGGGAGACGTGGTGTATCTGACCGGGCATGTATTTACGGCCCGTGACATGGCCCACCTGCGTATCCGCGGCCTGCTGGAGGAGGGGAAGCCCCTGCCCAAGGACTTTGCCGGCGCTGCGGTGTTCCACGCCGGCCCGGTGGCCCTGAAAAACGAGGACGGCTCCTGGCGGCTCAACGTCATCGGCCCCACCACCTCCATCCGTATGGAGCCCTATGCCGATGTAGTGGGCCGGATGGGGGTACGGGCGGTCATCGGAAAGGGCGGCATGGACGCCGATACCCTGCGGGCCTGCGGCCAGTACGGATACGTGTACCTCCAGGCGGCCCCCGGCTGCGCGGCCAAGCTGGCCCAGGGCATTGAGCGCATTAACGATGTGACTTGGTTTGAGCTGGGCATGCCAGAGGCCGTGTGGGACCTCCAGGCCAATGAGTTCGGCCCCCTGGTGGTGGGCATGGACACCCACGGGCAGAGCATCTACAAAAATCTGAAAGAGGCCGCGCTGCACAAGATCGACGAGGCCTATCCCGCCTGAGGGCGGACGAAAGGAGACGCGAGACAGGATGGACTACCGGATGGAACGGGACTCAATGGGGGAGATGGAGGTCCCTGCGGACCGCTACTGGGGTGCGCAGACCCAGCGGAGCTATCAGAACTTCCAGATCGGCACGGAGAAGATGCCGGAGGAGATTGTGCGGGCCTTCGGGATTCTGAAGAAGGCGGCGGCGCTGGCCAACCACAGGCTGGGGAAGCTGGACGATGAAAGGCTGGGCCTGATCAGCCGGGCCTGCGACGAGGTGGTGGCGGGGAAGCTGGACGGGCACTTCCCGCTGGTGGTGTGGCAGACGGGCAGCGGCACCCAGTCCAACATGAACGTGAACGAGGTGGTGGCCAACCGGGGCAACGAGCTGGCGGGGAAGAAGCTGCTCCACCCCAACGACCACGTAAACATGTCCCAGAGCTCCAACGACACCTTCCCCACGGCCATGCACATTGCGGCGGCGGTGGCGCTGGAGGACAAGCTGCTGCCGGCCATTGACGGGCTGGTGGAGACCTTTCGCCGGCTGGAGGGGGAGAACGGGGACGTGGTGAAGAGCGGGCGGACCCACCTGCAGGACGCGGTGCCCATTACCCTGGCCCAGGAGATCAGCGGCTGGCGGACCAGCCTGGAGAAGGACAGGGCGATGGTGGAGCTGGCGCTGCCCGGCCTGCGGGAGCTGGCCCTGGGCGGGACCGCCGTGGGCACCGGGCTCAACGCCCCCGCGGGCTTTGACACGGCCGTGGCCGAGGCGGTATCGGAGCTGACGGGCAAGGCCTTTGTCACGGCCCCCAACAAGTTCCACGCCCTCACCAGCAAGGACGAGCTGGTGTTCGCCCACGGGGCGCTCAAGGCCCTGGCGGCGGATCTGATGAAAATCGCCAACGACGTGCGCTGGCTGGCCTCCGGCCCCCGGTGCGGCCTGGGGGAGATCCATATCCCGGAGAACGAGCCAGGCTCCTCCATCATGCCCGGCAAGGTCAACCCCACCCAGTGCGAGGCGGTAACCATGGTGGCGGTACAGGTGATGGGCAACGACGTGGCGGTGGGCCTGGCGGCCTCCCAGGGCAACTTCGAGCTGAACGTGTTCATGCCGGTGTGCATCTACAACTTCCTCCAGTCCGCGCGGCTGCTCACCGACTGCATCCGCTCCTTTAACGACCACTGCGCCGTGGGCATCACGGCCAACCGGGAGAAGTGCCGCCACAACCTGCACAACTCCCTCATGCTGGTCACCGCCCTCAACCCCTACATTGGCTATGACAACGCGGCCAAGACCGCCAAGAAGGCCCACGCCGAGCACATCTCTCTCAAGGAGGCCTGCGTCAGCCTGGGCTTCCTCACCGCCGAGCGGTTCGACGAGGTGTTCCACCCCGAAGAGATGGTCTGAGCGGGCCGCAGAAAGGAAGAAAAACGTACTATGGACGTCAATCAGGAATCCCTCAAGCTGCACGAGGAACTGCGGGGGAAGATCGAAGTGGTGGCCCGCAGGCACATCGAGACCCGGGACGACCTGTCCCTTCTGTATACCCCCGGCGTGGCCGAGCCCTGCCGGGAGATCGCCAAGGACTATGAGAAGTCCTTTACCCTCACCCGCCGGGGCAATCTGGTGGCGGTGATCACCGACGGCTCCGCGGTGCTGGGCCTGGGGGACATCGGCCCGGCCGCCGGTATGCCGGTGATGGAGGGCAAGTGCGCCCTCTTCAAGGAGTTCGGCGGGGTGGACGCCTTCCCCATCTGTGTGGACACCAAGGACGTGGACAAGCTGGTGGAGACCATCGCCCTGATCTCCAAGAGCTTCGGCGGCATCAACCTGGAGGACATCGCCGCCCCCCGCTGCTTCGAGGTGGAGCGCCGCCTGAAGGAGGTGTGCGACATCCCCGTGTTCCACGACGACCAGCACGGCACCGCCATCGTGGTGGCCGCCGCCCTGCTCAACGCCATGCGGGTGACCGGCAAGCAGATGGGGCAGATGAAGATCGTCATCAACGGGGCCGGCGCCGCCGGCATCGCCATCGGCAAGCTGCTCATCTCCATGGGCTTCGGCAATATCGTCATGTGCGACATCAACGGCATCATCTGCGAGGGGGATGAGGGGCTCAACGCCGGACAGGAGGAGATCTCCCACATCTCCAACCGGGACCACGAGCACGGCGCCCTGGCCGACGCCCTGCGGGGGGCGGACGCCTTCGTGGGCGTGTCCCGGCCCAACCTGGTGACGGCGGAGATGGTGTCCACCATGAAGGACGGCATCGTGTTCGCCATGGCCAACCCCACCCCGGAGATCATGCCGGACGAGGCGAAGCGGGGCGGCGCGGCGGTGGTGGGCACCGGGCGCAGCGATTTTCCCAACCAGATCAACAACGTCATGGTCTTCCCCGGCATCTTCAAGGGCGCGCTGGCCGTGCGGGCCCGGGAGATCACCGAGGGGATGAAAATCCGCGCGGCCAGAGCCCTGGCCGCCCTGGTGACCGACGAGCAGCTCAGCGCCGACTACATCCTGCCCTCCGCCCTGGACAAGTCCGTGGCCGACACCGTGGCCCGCGCCGTCGCACAGGAGGCCAGGGAGCAGGGCATTGCACGGGCCTGAACACAAAAAGGAGGACGCTTTTATGCGCGAGGTTTATATTGTAGACGCCGTCCGCACTCCCGTGGGCCGCATGGGCGGCATGCTGAAGAACACCCAGGCCCACGAGATGGGGGGGCTGGTGTGCAAGGCCCTGATGGAGCGCACCGGCCTGGCCCCCGAGCTGGTGGAGGAGGTCGTCATCGCCCAGGTGAAGCAGAACGCCGTGGCCTCCAACATCGCCCGGGTGTGCGCCCTGATGGCGGGCTTCCGGGAGGAGATTCCGGCCTATACGCTGATGATGCAGTGCGGCTCCTCCCTCCAGTCGGTCAACTGCGCGGCCAACGACATCCGCTGCGGCGACGTAGACGTGGCGGTGGCCGGCGGTGTGGAGGCCATGAGCGCCACCCACTTCGAGCTGTGGAACGCCCGGTACGGCTACGGCACCGGCAACAACGTGCTGGTGGATCCCATCGTGGAGGGGGCTAAGCGGGCCCAGCCCCAGGAGACCTACGGCGTGTTCGGAATGGGCGATACCGCCGAGAACGTGGCCGAGCAGTTCCACATCTCGCGGGAGGACATGGACGAGTTCGCCTTCCACAGCCAGCGCAAGGCCGCCGAGGCGGTCGCCGCCGGCGTGTTCAAGGATGAGATTGTCCCCGTGGTGATCCCCCAGCGGAAAAAGGAGCCCATCGTGTTTGACACCGACGAGCAGCCCAGGGCCACCACCATGGAGGGCCTGGCCAAGCTCAAGCCCGTGTTCCGCACCAACGGCAAGGGCAAGGTCACTGCGGGCAACTCATGCGGGCGCAGCGACGCGGGCGCCGCCCTGCTGCTGATGAGCGGCGAGAAGGTGAAGGAGCTGGGCGTCAAGCCCATGGCCCGCATCGTGGCCCACGCCATCGTGGGCGTGGATCCCCGCATCATGGGCATCGGCCCGGTGCCCGCCGTCCGCAAGGTGCTGGAGAAGGCGGGGCTCACACTGGACGATATCGGCATGATCGAGCTGAACGAGGCCTTCGCGGCCCAGTCCCTGGCGGTGATCCGCGAGCTGGGGCTGGACATGGCGAAGGTAAACGTCAGCGGCGGCGCTATCGCCATGGGGCACCCCCTGGGCGCCACAGGCGGGCGCATCCTGACCACCCTGGTTCACGGCATGAAGCGCACCCGCACCCGGTACGGCATTGCCACCCTGTGCATGGGCGGCGGCCAGGGCGGCGCCACGCTTCTGGAGCTGGCGGACTGAACAAGAGCCCTCGTTTGAGGCCCGGCGGGGAACCGCAAGGCTCCGCCGGGCTTTTTTTCCTCAAAATGGTATACCAATTAGAGAAAAAAGAAAGGATCGGTATTCCGAATGGACCGCATTTGCAACGAGGCGCTGCTGCGCAAGGTGACCACTCCCAGGGCGGCGGCGGCGCATATCAAAAACGGCATGACCGTGGGCTTCAGCGGCTTTACGGTCATCGGCTATCCCAAGGTGCTTCCGGCCGAGCTGGCCCGGCGCGCCGAGGAGGGCGAGGAGCTGGGCATCACCGTAATCACCGGGGGCAACGTGGGCGACCAGCTGGACGGAGTGCTGGCCCGCTCCGGCGTGATGAAGCGGCGGTATGGCTTTCAGGGCAACCGGGATCTCCGCGCCCTGGCCAACGCCGACCGGATTCAATATGTGGACACCCATGTGAGCCACGGCCCCTACCTGATCAAAAACGGCTACCTGGGGAAGATCGACGTGGCCGTCATCGAGGTGGCCGCCATCCGGGCCGACGGCAGTCTGGTGCTCCCCTTCTCGGTGGGCATTGACGATACCCTGGTGAAGTATGCCGACAAGCTCATCCTGGAGGTCAACGAGGCCATCCCCCTGGAGGTGGAGGGCATGCACGACATCCTGACCCTGGAGCGGGCGCCCCACACCCAGGCCATTGAGATCTTCAAGCCCGACGACCGGGTGGGCTCCCCTTATCTGGCCTGCGACCCGGACAAGGTCGCCGCGGTCATCCTCACCAACTGCGAGGACACCAACCAGGATCTCCCTGCCCCCACCCCGGATATGGAGGCCATTGCCAGCCATATTGTCAAATTCCTACAGAGCGAGGTGGCGGCCGGCCGCCTGCCTAACCCTCTGCCCCCCATGCAGTCCGGTGTGGGCGGCGTGGCCAACGCGGTGCTCTCCGCCCTGGCCCGCTCCGAGCTGGAGCACCTGAGCGTCTATACCGAGGTCATGCAGGACGCGGTGGTGGAGCTCATCGACGCGGGCAAGGTGGCCTGCGCCAGCGGCACGGCCCTCACCATCTCCCCCTCCGCCCGGGAGCGGTTCTATGCCCATATCGACGACTACAAGGGCAAGATCATCCTCCGGCCCCAGGAGCTCAGCAACGCCCCCGAGGTGATCCGCCGCCTGAGCATCATCGCCATGAACACCGCCATTGAGGTGGATCTGGCGGGCAACGTCAACTCCACCCACATCGGCGAGGGGGCCGTCATGAACGGCATCGGCGGCTCCGGCGACTACGCCCGCAACTCGGGCATCGCCATTTTCTCCACCGCCTCCACCGCCAAGGACGGCGCCATCTCCTGCATTGTGCCCCACGTGGCCCACGTGGATCACACGGAGCACGACACCGAGATCATCGTCACCGAGCAGGGCCTGGCGGATCTGCGGGGCCTGACGGCCTACGAGCGGGCCCATGTCCTGATTGAGAACTGCGCCCACCCCAAGTTCCGTCCCGGGCTGCGGGAGTATGTGGAGCAGGCCTACGCCCAGAGCAAGGCCAAGCATGGCATCATCCGTCTTTGACTCCGGCTGGGGGATTTTTTGAGAGATCCCTTCTATTTGACCTCAGATTATGATAAAATAAGGAAAAAGTACTTGAGGATAAAAGGAGGAGTCCGATGAATCTCCCAACCAAGCAGGCGGACGGCAGCGGCCGCTTCTACGAGTACGTGATTGACAACATCCGCCAGATGATTGCCGATGGAGAGCTTCAGGCGGGCCAGAAGCTGCCCTCCGAGCGGGAGCTGGCCGAGAAGTTCAACGTCAGCCGTGTCCCCATCCGTGAGGCGCTCAAGATCCTGGAGTATATGGGGGTGCTGGACAGCAGCCCCGGCGACGGCACCTATGTGAAGAACACCTCCGCGCAGAGCCTGGTCAGCAAGATGGATTTTTCCTTCGACGCCACGGCGGACACCATCCGGGATCTGCTGGAGCTGCGTATCGTGCTGGAGACCTTCGCGGCCTATCACGCCGCCCAGCGGCGCACCGACGAGGATATCGCCTCCATCCAGAAGCTGCTCCGGGACATGCGGGAGGCCAAGAAGGTCAACGACGGCACCGAGGAGTCGGTGCAGAACCTGCGCAAGCTCTCCCACGGCTTCCACCAGGCCCTGGTCAGGGCCGCCCACAACGCCGTGCTCTCCAGCGTATACGAGTACCTCTATGAGCTGCTGGACATCTCCCGGCAGTTCACCATCAACAACAGCGGCATCTCGTACAGCTCTATTGTGGCCCACGAGGCCCTGTTCAGCAAGGTCATCGAGGGGGACGCGGAGGGGGCGCGCCAGTGCATGGAGGAGCACATGGAGGATGTGCGCTACAACCTCAAATCCACCATGGGAACCGATCATCCGGGACAGAAGGCCGCGATCGGCTGAGCCCGGAGCAAACACGAATAAAGAAAAGATAAAACGCTCCCCGCGCGCCAGCCGCGCGGGGAGCGTTTTTCAGTTCGATCCGTCCGCCTCCAGGGCGGTCTCCAGCAGATCCAGCACCGCCAGGATGCGCTCCCGGGGCACCAGAGGGGAGGGCTTTCCCTCCCGAATGCAGGACAGGAAGTGCCCCAGCTCGGCGTAGTACCAGCCGGTGGGGGGGACGTTGATGCCGGTGGGGATTTTGACGGCCTCCTCCGTGTCGAAGACCACCGGCTCCGAGCCGTGGGGGTAGGCGGTGACGGTATTGCCGTCATAAATCACCATGGCGTTCTCAAAATACACCCGCCAGACGGCGGTGAAGGGGATGGAGGCGTTGAGCCAGCCCGCCTCGGCCATGACGTTGACCCCGCCGCAGCGGTACTCCCAGCGGTACAGCTCCGGGGAGTCCATGGCCGGGCCGCCGCAGGGGCGGCACTCCGCCTGGTCGGGGACGCCGAAGAGGGAGACGATCACGTCCAGATCGTGGATGTGCAGATCGAAGGGGACCAGCCCGCTCTTGCTCTTGTCAAAGAGCCAGCCGCCCTGGGCCCACTCCGGACGGGCGGACAGCCGCTGGAACACCGCGTCCAGGGGCCTGCCGTAGGTGCCCTCCCGCACCAGCTTCCGCAGCACCTCCACCTCCCGGGTGAACTGGAGCACCTGGGCCACATAGAGGTTCACCCCCTTCTCCTCCGCCAAGGCGAACATGGCCTCGGCATCCGCCCGGGTGAGGGCGCAGGGCTTTTCCACGATGGTGGTCTTGCCCAGGGAGAGGCTCTCCATCACGTTGTCCCGGTGGAGGAAGGTGGGGGTGCAGATGTCCACCACATCCACGCCGCCGGCCTCCACCAGGTCGGTAATGCTCTCATAGCAGGGCACGCCCCACTGGGCGGCCCGCTCCCGCCCGGCGGGGGAGGGGTCTACCACGCCCGTCACGGCGCAGCCGTCCAGGTGGAGATAGTTGCTGTGGTGCACGGTGCCCATGCCGCCCGCGCCCACGATTCCGATGTTGATCATGGCCGCCACCTCACAGGACGAAGCCGTGGGCTGTGAGGTACTCCGCCGAGTCCTTCACGGCCTGGTTGATCTCGGCCAGATCCTTTGCTCCGGCCTGGGTAAACTCGATTTCAATGCTGAAGGGGCAGTCGTTGCCCGCCTTTGCCAGCTTGTCGAAGACCAGGGGGAAGTCCAGCCAGCCCTTGCCCAGGGCGGGGAAGTCCCATACCGTCCGCTCGCCGCCCTTGTCCTTGAGGTGCATGTAGCGGATGGCGTCCATGCTGGCGTCCAGATCCGCCCCCAAGTCCACGTTGCCGTAGAAGAGGGCGTTGGCGGTGTCGTAGTTGATGCCCACTCTGGGAGAGCCCACCCGATCCACGATCTCCTTCAGGATCTTGCCGCTCCCGTGGTCGCCGTGGGTCTCCAGCACCAGGGTGAGGCCGTATTTCTCCAGCTCGGGCACCAGGGCGCGGATGTGCTCCGCCACCACCTCGTTGGAGGCCACGGCCTGATCCGCCAGATGGGCCTCCCCGATGGAGGAGACGATGTAGCCGCAGCCGAAGAAGGCGGCCAGGCGGATATTGCTGACAAAGTCGTGGATGCGCCCGGTGTCCATCAGGTTGCAGTGGCCGCTCATGGAGAAGGGGGTGAGGCCCTTTTCGGCCAGCCGCTCCTTCACCTGCCACAGCCGCTCGAAGCTCTGGTCGGGGAACACATGCTCCGTCCAGCCCTTGGTGGCGGTGAGCTCGATGTAGCGGAACCCGGCGGCAGCGATGCCGTCGATGGCCTGCTCAATGGAATAGCCGTGGTAGCAGTTGGAGTTGACCGCGATGATGCGTCCCATAATATCCTTCCTTTCAGAAGGGGGGCCGCCTTCGGCGGCCCCCGAGGCTGTCGATAAACCTTCCCGCCGAAGGTCTCGGAGGGAAAGATCGTGTGAAAGAAAACCGTCAGGGTTGTCTTTCACGTCCAGGAAAACCACCTTTTGAACCTTCAAAAAAGGTTCAAAAGGTGCGCCAGCCTGTCGAAAAGATTTTTTCGACAGGCTGGGGCCGCCTTCGGCGGCCCCAGCTGGCGTTAGATGACGTACTGCTCCAGATAGCGCTTGGACAGGCGCAGGGAGTCCAGGATGCGTTCCCGGCTGCCCTCGAAGGCACGGTCCTCCACCTCGATGCAGGTGTATCCGCTATAGCCGATGTCGGTGAGGGCGGAGACGTACTTGGCCCAGCTCACGTCGCCCAGGCCGGGCAGCTTGGGCTCCATATACTGAAGGGGGTAGGCCATGACGCCCACCCGGGCCAGCTTCTCGGGGTAGAGCTTGATGTCCTTGTAGTGGACGTGGAAGATGCGGTCCTTGAACTCGTATAGGGGGCGGATGTAGTCCATCTGCTGCCAGATGAAGTGGCTGGGATCGTAGTTGATGCCGAAGTTGGGGCTGGGGAGGATTTCAAAGCACCTGCGCCAGATGTCGGGGGTGGTGAAGAGGTTCTGGCCGCCGGGCCAGTTGGTGGCGTCGAACCACATGGGGCAGTTCTCGATGGCCACCTTGACGTGGTGTTCCTCGGCAAAGGCGACGATGGGGGGCCAGATCTCCCGGAACAGCTCCAGGTTTTCCTCCACGGTCTTGTGGGTGGCCCGGCCCACGAAGGTGGTGACCATACCCACGCCCAGCTTCTCGCTGGCCAGGATGACCTTTTTCAGGTGGGCGATATTGGCCGCCCGCTTCTCCAGATCCTCGTCCATGGTGTTGGGGTAGAAGGCCAAGGAGGAGAGCTCCACGCCCCGCTCCTTGCAGTAGCCCAGGATATAGGCGGCCTTCTCGTCGGTGAGGCCGTCCACATCGATGTGGCTCACCCCGGCGTAGCGGCGCTCGGCCTTGCCGGAGGGCCAGCAGGCCGCCTCCACGCAGGAGAAGCCCAGGTCGCGGGCGGTGTCGATCATCTCCTCAAAGCTCCAGCCGTCCAGGATGGCGCTGACAAAACCAAGTTTCATATTGTGAAAACTCCTTTCGTTAATCCTGGGCGACGGACACCGCCCTGCCTGTCCGGGAGGACCCCAGACAGGCAAACACGGCCCGCATGGCGGTGAGCACCGACTCTCCGGAGATGGCGGGGGGCGTGTTGCCGGTCAGGCAGTCCATGAAGCAGTCGATGACGCCGGAGGCGGTCTGGTTGTCGTTGGTCTGGATGGCCTCCAGCTCGTAGAGCACCTTCTCCCCGCCGGCGGTGATGAGCTTGAGGGAGTAGGCCGGGTCGTCGTAGATGCGCAGGATGCCCTTTGTGCCGTAGAGCACGGTGGAGTTGTCCTCCGCGCCGTAGTAGGTCCAGCTGGCGGTCATGGTGCCGATGGCGCCGCCGCTCATGCGGTAGATGCAGATGGCGTTGTCGTCCACGCCGATGAGCTGCCCGTCGGCCCCCCGCTTGTCCAGGGTGGTCACCTTGGCGGTGGCCTCCACCACGGTCTGGCCCAGCAGGTACTGGATGAGGTCAGTCTTGTGGATGCCCAGGTCGGCCATGGCGCCCATGGCGGCCTTACTCTTGTCGAAGAACCAGGTGTTCTTGCCCGGATCCACGCTCCAGGTCTCGGGGCCGCCGTGGCCGAAGGTGGTGCGGAAGGTGAGAATGTCCCCCAGCACCCCGTCCGCCACCAACTGGCGGGCCTTCTGGTGGGCCTTTGTCAGGCGCTGGTTCTGGCCGATCATGAGGAACTTGCCGCTCTCCCGGGCGGCGGCGGCCATGGCCTCGCAGTCGGCCAGGGTGGTGGCCATGGGCTTTTCACAGAGCACATGCTTGCCCGCCCTCAGGGCGGCGATGGTCAGCTCCGCGTGGGCGGTGTTGGCCGCGCAGATGCTCACCGCGTCGATGGCCGGGTCGGCCAGCAGCGCCTCCCAGGTGGGGTAGGCCCGGCCGCCCCACTGGGCGGCCAGGGCCTGGGCCCGCTCCTGGTTCAAGTCATAGTACCCGGTCAGCCGGGCCGCGGGGTGGGCGGCGTACTCGGGGATGTGGCGCACCTGGGCAATCTTGCCGCAGCCGATGATGCCGATGTTGAACATGGATGAAGGCTCCTTTCTCTTACGCGTCGGCTTCCTTCTTCTGGAGCAGCACGGCGACGATCACGATGACGCCCTTGCAGGCCTCCCGCAGGAAGGGGGGCACACCGAAGAGGGTCAGCAGGTTGTTCATCACGCCGATGATGAGCATGCCCAGTACGGTGCCCACGATGGAGCCCTTGCCGCCGGACATGCTGGTGCCGCCCACGATGACGGCGGCGATGGCGTCCATCTCATAGCCGCTGCCGGCGCTGGCGTAGTCCATGGAGCCGATGCGGGAGACCTGGATGATGGCGGCGATGGCCACCAGCATGCCGGTGAGCATGTAGATGCGGCGCTTGACCTTGTTGACGTTGATGCCGGACAGGCGGGCGGTGCGGATGTTGGAGCCCACGGCGAACACATGGCGGCCGAAGGTGGTGCGCTTGGACACCACATAGAGGACGGCGGCGATGGCCAGCCAGTAGAGGATGGGCATGATGTAGAAGCTGCCGATTTTCAGGTTGGCGATCTGGAGGAAGCCCTTGGGCACGGAGGGGTTGGCGTGCTGGGTCAGGTGCTGGGTGACGGAGCGGAAGATCTGCATGGTGCCCAGGGTGGCGATGAAGGGGGGCAGCTTGCCGTGGGCGATGAGCACGCCGTTGAGCCAGCCCAGCAGCGCGCCGAAGACCAGGCCCACGGCGATGGCGATGATGTAGGCGGGCACGCCGGTGATGCCCATGCCGGCCAGCAGGCCGGTGGCGCTGCCGTCCACCACCATCATGACCATGGCGCCCACGGCCACCAGGGTGGAGCCGACGGACAGATCAATGCCGCCGGAGATGATGACGAAGGTCATGCCCAGGGCGATGATGCCCACGGGGGCGTTGTTGCGCAGAATGTTGAGCCAGTTGGTCAGCAGGGAGAGCAGCAGCTCGCCCACGCTGCCCTCGCCGAAGTTGTAGATCATGATGGCGGTCTGGACGACGATCATCAGAATCAGCACCAGGCCGGTGCTGACCAGGGGGTTCTGCTTCCAGGCGGCGACCAGTCCGCCGCCGGAGGATTTCTTTTCCAGTTCTTTCGTTCCCATAGCCGTTACTCCTCTGTATGAATTGCCTGTGCGGAAGGCGCCGCGCCGCCGGTGGCCAGGTGCATGATGGTCTGCTCGTTCATGTCCGCCCCGGAAACCTCGCCCTGGAGGGCGCCGTGGTACAGAACCAGGGCGCGGTCGCACACGCGGATGATCTCCTGGGCCTCGCTGGACAGCACCACAACGGCCACGCCCTCCCGGGCCAGCCGCAGGATGATGTCGTAGATCTCCTCCTTGGCACCCACGTCCACGCCCTGGGTGGGGTTGTCCAGAATCAGCACCTTGGGGTGGGCGGACAGCCATTTGGCCAGCACCACCTTCTGCTGGTTGCCGCCGGACAGGCTGGTGATGAGGTCGGTCTTTTTGCCCATCTTGATGTGCAGCTCGCTTACCTGGCGGTCAAACTCCGCGTCCCGGCGGCGCTGGTCGATGAGGCCCCGGCGGGCCAGCCGGGGAAGGGTGACCATGGAGCCGTTCTCCACGATATCCATGTCCTTGATGATGCCGTTCTCCTTGCGGTTGCGGGGGACATAGCCGATGCCCAGCCGGATGGCCTGGGGGGTGGAGGTCACCTTGACGGGCTGGCCCTCCACAAAGAGCTGCCCGGTGTAGGGCAGGTCGCCGAAGACGGCCTGGAACAGCTCGCTGCGGCCGTCGCCCAGCAGGCCGGTGACGCCCAGCACCTCGCCGGCGCGGACGGTGAAGGAGATATCCCGGAAGTGGGTGCCGTCGCCCAGCCCCTCCCCACGGAGGATTTCGCCGCCCAGCTCCTTGTCCTGGTGCAGGTTCTCGGTGCGCACGTCGTGGCCCACCATGAACCGGGCCAGGTCGGCGGTGGTCACCTCGGCCACCGGCCCGGCGGCCACCATGTTGCCGTCCCGCAGCACGGTGTACCGGTTGCAGACCTCCATGACCTCCTTGAGCTTGTGGGAGATGAAGACGATGGCCACGTTCTGCTTTTGAAGCATACGCATCATATCAAACACGCGCTCAATCTCCGGGTCGGTCAGGGAGGTGGTGGGCTCGTCCATGATAATCAGGGAGGCCTCCATCATCATGGCGCGTGAAATTTCCGCAATCTGTTTGTAGGACGCATCCAGCTCCCGCACCATGGTGCGGGGGTCCAGGTGGAGCTCCAGACGGTCAAAGACCTCCTGGGTCTTTTGAATCATGGTTTTGGCGTCCAACAGGCCGTATTTGGTTTTCAGTTCCCGGCCGATAAACATGTTCTCGTAGATGGCCAGATCGTTGATCAGGCTGAGCTCCTGGTGGATAAAGGCGACTCCCGCGCTGAGGGAGTCCGAGGGGGTGCGGAAGTGGACGGGGGTGCCATCGATGACGATCTCACCGCGGTCGGCGGGCAGCACGCCGCCCAGAATGTTCATCAGCGTGGACTTGCCCGCGCCGTTCTCGCCCAGCAGGGCGCAGATCTCTCCGCCCTGAATGGAGAAGTCCACGTGCTTGAGCACGTCGTTGGGACCGAAGGATTTGCAGATGCCGCGCATCTCCAGTGTCATGGGATCACATCCATTTCTGTTCTTTCGGGAAAGGGGCTATGGCTGGTGCCATAGCCCCTTTATCAGCGGGAAATCTGATTAGTAGGGAGAATTCTCGTCCAGGTGGGACTCCACGGTGTCGCGGTCCAGAATGGTGGTGGGGATGATCTTCACGGGGTCCTCGGGGGCGTTGCCGTTCAGAATATCCAGCGCCATGTCCACGGCGTCCTCCACCATGTCGGGGGAGTACAGGGCGGACTGCAGCCAGATGTCCTGGTTCTCGTCGGCCAGCATCATGTTGAACCACTCCTGGGCGCCGCCGCCGCCGGTGATGACCTTGATGTCGGTGCGGCCGGCGTCGCGAATGGCCTGCAGGACGCCGATGGAGGTCTCGTCGTCCATGGAGAAGACGGCGTCAATCTGGGAATTGGCGGTCAGAATGTCCGCCATGTCCGCGAGGCCGGCCTCGCGGGTGAATTCCGTTGCGTACTCGATGAGGTTCATGTCGGGGGCCAGCTCAGCCATGTGCTCGGTGAAGCCCTGCTTGCGCAGCTCGGCCACGGAGCCGGAGGTGGGCACGTCCAGGATGACCACGGTGCCCTCGGTGCCGATCTTGTCCACGATGTACTGGGCGCTCTGATAGCCCATGTCGTAGTTGTCGCCGGACACGCGGTACACGCCGTCGGCCTCGATGGCGATGTCGAAGTTCACCACGGTGATGCCCTCGTCAATGGCCTGCTGGATGGGCACCTCCATGCCCTCCCACTGGGGGAAGGCCACGATGGCGTCGGCGCCCCAGGTCTTCAACTCGTCCAACTGGGTGGTCATCTCGGCGGCGTCGCCACTGATCAAAATCTTCTTCTCAATCTTGCCCTCGGCGACCAGCTCATCGCAGCGCTTTTCGGCGTAGTAGGCCACGCCGGCGGACCAGCCGTGGGTCACCTCGGGAGCCAGGACGCCGATCTTGTAGACCTCGCCCTCAGGCGCGGGGGTATCGGTGGCGGCGGAGGGGGACCCGGTGTTGGGGGCAGGGGAGGCGGTGTCACCGCCGCCGCCGCCGCAGGCGGCCAGAGACAGGGACATGGCCCCGGCCAGGGTGAGCGCAGCCAGTTTCTTGAACTTCATGCTTGTTTCCTCCTTAAATATTGAGATCCATTTCCTTTATGATCCAACGGCACACCGTGCCGTAGAATCCCGCTCAATGAGGGTGTGGGGGAGATAGACCGCCCGTCCACGGGGCCCGCCCTGAATCTGGGTGAGCAGAAGCTCCCCTGCCGTCCGGCCCAGCTCGTAGCAGGGCTGGCGCACGGTGGTCAGCCTGGGGTGGCCCATCACGGCGTACTCCACATCGTCAAACCCCACCACCGACAAGTCCTCCGGCACCCGGAGGCCCAGCTCCCGGGCGGCCTGCACGGCGCCCAGGGCCAGCACGTCGGAGATGCAGAACAGGGCCGTGGGGCGCTCCGGCCGGGCCAGCAGCCGCCGGGCGGCCTCCACGCCGGAGGCAAAGCTGTAATCCCGTCCGGCAAAGGTCTGGTCGTCCTCCCGCGGGGGGATGTTCAGAACGCGCAGCCCGTCCAGATAGCCCTGCCGGCGGGCGATGGTGGACATGAAGTCGTTGTCCGCGCCGATGAACCCGATGCGCCGGTGGCCCAGCCCGGCCAGGGTGAGCACCACCTCCCGGGCGGCGGCCAGATTGTCCACCGACACATGGCTCACCGCCTGGTTGTCGCAGTATTCGCTGCACTGTACCAGGTGGTAGTGGCGGGCCATGCCGGTCACATGGGGGTCGTCCCGGGCCGGCTCCATCAGAATGGCGCCGTCGGCCCTGCCGTCCTTCAAAAATTCCAGGTAAAGCGCCCGGCGCCCCGCCTCGGCATTGGTGATGCACAGCATGCCGCTGTAGCCGTCCTCGTGGAGCCGGTCCTCCGTCCCGGCGATGATGGGGGCGTAGTAGGGGTTGCTTACGTTTGGTACGATGATCAGCACCACCCGGCTCTCGCCCCGCCGGAGGCTCCGGCCCCACACGTTGGGCTGGTAGCCCAGCCGCTCAATGGCCTCCTGCACCCGCGCCTGGGTCTCATGGGACACCGAGGGACTGCCGTTGACCACTCTGGAAACAGTAGCGACAGAGACGCCCGCGGTTTTGGCGACCTCCGAAATCGTTGGGGCACGCATCCTGTTTCACCTCTGATGTAATCGTTTACATTTGACGAGGTGAGTATAACATTTTGACCAAATACAGTCAAGACACTTTGCAGACTTTTTGTGATATTCCTTAAAATTGTAAATAATATACAAAATTTGAGTCACTTTTTTGACTTGCAGAGCGGGAGGACTCCTGTTGAGCGGGACGGTCCGACAGGTGGGAGAAGAGGCTATGCACCCCGGAACGGAGGGGAGAAAAGTAGTAATTTTTTTTGTGCACTTTGAGAAAGAAATTTTGTATATAGAATAAATAAAACGAAAGGGCGTCCCTCATATCGCATATGATTTCCATATTTGAAATGTTGCAAAAAAAGCTGGTTTTTGGAAAATATTGACCAATTTTTGTGCCTTGAAATGGCGAAAAAAAGGAGTTAATATACAAACGAAAATCAAATATAAATTAGTTTTTCTATATATAGAATGTTTGGGAGATCGCTATGCATCACAAAAAAGAATTGCAGGAATTGATGCGGACCTACAGCTCCATGAAGGCCCTGCAGCTCCTGGTGGCGCTGGCCGACTGCGAGGGGGAGATTTCGCTGGCCCAGCTCTCCGCCGCCACGGGGATTCCGCCCAGCTCCACCCACCGGATTCTCCAGGAGATGCAGCACTGCGGGTTTGTCATCAAGGATGAGGTAAAAAAGTGCTACCGGGCAGGATTTGAGGCGCGCCTGCTGGCCATACAGCTCCAAAAGACAAACTTTCTCTATGAGGCCGCCAGAGGAGAGATGGCCTATCTGAACGATCTGAGCCTGGAGACCATCCACCTCATCGGGGAGGAGGATATGGAGGCCATCTATCTGGCAAAGCTGGGGGCAAAGAGCTCCGTAGGGCTTCACTCGGCGGTGGGCAAACGGATTCCGCTCCACTGTACAGGGGGTGGGAAGGCGATCCTGGCGTGGAAATCCGAGAGCTGGCTGGAGAACTACCTGGCCCATGTGAAACGGGAGCGCTTCACCGGCAAGACCCTGACCGACGCGGAGGATCTGCGGCGGGAGCTGGAGGTGATCCGGATTCAGGGCTACGCAGTGGATAACCACGAGCACCATACGGACGTGGTGTGCATCGCGGCGCCGGTGTTTGATGTGGATAACCAGGTGCTGGCGGCCATCGGAATTGCCGCGCCGGACTATCGCTTCTCCTTGGAAAAGGCGCTGTCCTACTCTGGGGAAATATTGCGGTGTGCGGCCCGCATTACAGAGAAGCTGGGCTGGCACTATCCCATTCGGGTATCGAAAAAGAGAGATGAGGGAGGCAGATTTGCATGAGTGAACCGATGGATCTGATTTATAAGGACCCAAAGTACCCAAGCTCCAAGGTAGTGAACGGCCTGAGCATGGCGGGCCCCCGGGCCCATCTGCGGGGCATGGGTCTGGTCAACGAGGAGTTGGCCAAGCCGTTTATCGGCGTCATCAATACCTATAACGAGATGCATCCCGGGCACATCCACCTCAACCGCATCGGCCAGTTGGTCAAGGACGGCGTGCGGGAGGCGGGAGGCGTCCCCTTTGAGGTGAACACCATCTCCCTCTGCGACGGCTTTTCCCAGGGCCATGTGGGAATGTGCAGCGTGCTGCCCAGCCGCGAGGTGATCGCCGACTCCATCGAGGTCTATGCCGGCGGCCACCAGTTGGACGGCCTGGTGCTCATCGGCGGCTGCGATAAGATTGTGCCGGCCATGATTATGGCGGCACTGCGCATCAACCTCCCCACCGTGCTCGTCACCGGCGGCCCCATGATGCCGGCCGTATACAAGGGGAAGCAGTACGGCACCTATGAGCTGAAGGAGATGGCGGGAAAGCTGACCCGCGGAGAGATCTCCAGGGAGGAGTATGAGTACATGGAGGGGCTGATGTCCCCTACCCCCGGCTCCTGCGCTATGATGGGAACGGCCAATACCATGTCCATCATCGCGGAGGCCATGGGCCTGACGATGCCGGGCAGCGCCTGCGCCCACGCGGTCAGCGGCAAGAAGAACCGGGTGGCCAAGGAGAGCGGCATGGCGGTGGTTCGCCTGGTGGAGGAAGACATCCGGCCCCGGGACATCGTCACCCAGGAGATGCTGGAGCTGGCGGTCCGGGTGGGACTGAGCGTGGGCGGCTCCACCAACATGACGCTGCACATGCCGGCCATCGCCCACGAGGCAAAGCTGCACATGTCTCTGGAGGAGATCGGCCGTCTGTCGGCGGAGACACCCTATCTGGCCAAAATCAAGCCCTCCGGCAGCCATACGATGCTCGATCTGGATCAGGCCGGCGGCGTGGGCGCCGTGATGCGCGAGCTGGACGGACTCATCAACCTGGATCAGATGACCGTTAACGGAAAAACCCACCGCCAGAATGTGGAGCGGGTGGTTGAACACAACCCGGAGGTGATCCGCCCCGTGTCCGACGCCTACAGCGACCACGGCTCCATCACGGTACTCAAGGGCAATCTGGCCCCCGACGGCGCAGTGATCAAGCAGTCGGCCGTGGCGGCCGCCATGCGCAGGCACAGCGGTCCTGCCCGCTGCTTTGAGTGTGAGGAGGATGCCGTCAAGGCCATCTACGGCGGCGTGGTACAGCATGGCGAAGTGCTGGTGATCCGGAACGAAGGCCCCCAGGGCGGCCCCGGCATGCGGGAGATGCTGACCGCCACCGCGGCACTGGTGGGCATGGGCTTTTCTGAGTCGGTGGCGCTGGTGACCGACGGCCGCTTCTCCGGCGCGACCCGCGGCCCCTGCATCGGCCACGTCTCCCCGGAGACCTCCCGCCGCGGCCCCATCGCCATTGTGCAAGACGGCGACCGCATTGACATCGACATCGATGCCGGGACCCTGCACGTGGACCTCTCCGACGGGGAGATCGCCCGGCGGCTGGCCGAGCTGCCGCCCTACCAGCCCAAGGTTACTGAGGGCTATCTGGCCCGCTACGCCCGCAATGTGGAGCCGGCGGCCAGAGGCGCTATTTTGGACTGACAAAGCGTCAGTCAGGAAAGGAGAGGGACTCCATGTCCAAAATATGCAGTCTGCGCGGTATTTCCGCCCCCCAATTGACCCCCTTTCGGGAGGACGGGAGCATCAACTACGGGGAATACACGCGGCTGACCCAATTTATTACGGATGCAGGAGTACACGGCGTCTTCGTCTGCGGCACCACTGGAGAGTTTGTCAATCTGACGTTGGAGGAGCGGAAAAGGCTCCTGACGGCGGCGGTGGAGGGAGCAGGGCCGGAGAGCTGTATTCTGTTCAACACCACGGCCATGAATCTGGCGGACATGAAGGAGCTGTTTGACTGGGCCAGGCATGAGGGCGCCCACGCGGCGTCGGTCACCGCGCCCTATTACCACAGCTATGACGCCGAGACTCTGACCGCTTACTTCCGCAAGGCCGCGGAGCTGGCGGAGGGGATGCCCCTGTATCTGTATAACATGCCGGGGATGACCCATAACCCCATCACGCCCAAGGTGGTACAGGAGGTGTGCGACACCTGCCCCAACGTGGCGGGCCTGAAGGACAGCAGCATGGATTTCCTGACGTTTCAGGAGTTCCAGTGCCTGGAACTTCCGGAGGGCTTCGAGCTGATTACCGGAAACGACGCCCAGGTGCTCCCCGTCCTTCAGTCCGGAGGAGACGGCGCGATTATCGCCATGGCCAGCGTGTTTCCAAAGCAGTGCCAGCAGCTCTGGGATTGCTACTATGCCGGTGAGCTGGAGCAGGCCCGTCGGATACAGCGGATGCTTCTGAAGCTGCGCGGGCTGGTGCGGAGCGTTATGCCCGTCATGGCCCACAAAAAGATGCTGGAGCTGCAGGGCTTCCACATGGGGCCGGCCCGGTTCCCCTTCCGTGATCTGAGCGGGGAGGAGAGCCGGACAATTGAGGAGGGCCTGGAAAAGCTTCTGGGCCACGTGGGATGACGGCCTTCGGCTTCCGCTGGTACGGGCCCGAGGACGCAGTCACGCTGGAACATATCCGCCAGATCCCGCCGGTGACGGAGCTTGTCACCTCGCTCTATCACATCCCGGCCGGAGCGCTGTGGCCGGAGGAGGACATCGCGGCCCGGGCCGCCCAGTCCGCGGCGGCAGGCCTGCACTTCTCGGTGGCGGAGGGACTGCCGGTTCATGAGTCCATCAAACTGGGCGGCCCGGAGCGGGAGCGGTACATCGGACAGTTCGTGGAAAACCTGGAGCGGCTGGCTCGCCATGGGGTGCATACCGTCTGCTATAACTTCATGCCCCTGTTCGGCTGGATTCGTACAGAGCTGGAGCAGCCCCTGCCGGACGGCTCCGCCACCCTGGCCTTTCACCAGGCTGCGCTGGAGCGCATGAACCCGGAGCGGGATGTCTGGACGCTGCCCGGCTGGAACTTTTCCACCCGGCAGGGGGAAATCCGGACGCTGCTGGGCCAGTACCGGGCCTTGGGAGAGGCGGGGCTGTGGAACAACCTGCGCTATTTCCTACAGGCTGTGGCCCCAGAGGCGGAGCGGCTGGGAATACGCCTGGCCATCCACCCGGACGACCCGCCTCTTCCGGTATTTGGCCTGCCCCGGGTGGTATCCACGCTGGAGGATCTGCTCCGCCTGACCGGCGCGGTGGATCTGCCATCCAACGGTGTGACGCTGTGCACCGGCTCCCTGGGCAGCAGCAGGGCCAACGATGTGGTCAAGATTGCAGACCGCCTCTGTGCGGAGGGCAAAATTCCCTTTGCCCACGGGCGGAATGTCCGCTGGGAGGGGGAGGAGGACTTCTGTGAGAGCGGACATCTGACCGCCTCGGGAAGCCTGAATATGGCGGCCATTCTGGCGGCCCTGCACCGGAGGGGCTTTGACGGCGTGATACGCGCCGACCACGGCCGGATGGTGTGGGGCGAGCGGGGCCGCCCTGGTTACGGCCTCTACGACCGGGCGATGGGTGTATGCTATCTGGCCGGCCTGTGGGAAGCGCTCTGTTATTCCTGTTAACCCGCCGCCTGTGCGGCAAAAATCATAAGAAGAAAAGAGGTATTCCTATGAAAAACCTGAAGAAAGTCCTTGCACTGTCCCTGTCCCTGTCGCTGGCGCTGCCTCTGGCGGCCTGCGGAGATCAGGGCGAAACCGGAAAGGGAGGCGGCAGCACCGGCAGCTATCCAAGCAGCACTATCACGGTGGTATGCCCCTGGGATGCTGGCGGAACCTCCGACGGCCTGTGCCGCATTGTCTCCGAGATCGGCGCCCGCGACGAGTACTTCGGCGTCAATATGGTGGTGCAGAACAGCGGCGGCGCGGGCGGCACCGTGGCTACCACGGAGTTCAAGAACGCAGCCCCCGACGGCTACACCCTCTGTCAGGAGGCCATCGGCGTGTTTACCCTTCAGCCCTTCGTCCGCGAGGTCAGTTACACAATTGACGACTTTATCCCTGTGGCGGCCCTGTCCAATGAGCCCATCATTATGATTGCAGGCAAGGACTCCGGCATCACCAGCGTTGACGATTTGCTGGAGATGGACTCCGTGACCTACGGCTTCTCCGGCAGCGGCAGCCTGATGGAGCTGTCCCAGAAGCAGTTCTTCGGCATGGCCGGCGTGGAGGCAACCGGCATCTCCTATGACGGCAGCTCTCCCACCATCGCGGCCCTGCTGGGCGGCCACATTGACGTCTGCACCGGACATCCCGGCGAGGTCATGCAGTATGTGGAGTCCGGTGACGCCGTGGCCATCGGCATCTTCAACGACGAGCGGGACCCACGTGAGAACCTGAAGGATATCCCTACCTTCAAGGAAATGGGCTATGACGTGACGATGAGCGTCTGGAAGTTCCTGATGCTGCCCGCCGGTACCCCCGAGGACGTGGTGACCAAGGTGACCGAGACCCTGACTGCCATCACCGAGACCGACGAGTACAAGGAGTTCTGCGACGCCAACCAGCTCCTGCCTCTGACCCTGACCACCGAGGAGATGGTGGAACGTATTAACGAGGAGGCGGCCGTGAACCAGGAGCTGCTGGCCGGCTGATCCCTCTGCCAAACACATAGCAAGCGCTCTCCGGGCCATGGACCGACGGCGGCCCGCGGCCCGGAGAACAATACCTTAACAAAGGAGGGAGCTTATGAGTCAATACAAAAAGGATATGATTGCTTCCTTTTTCTTTCTGATACTGGGAGCGCTGGTATTGATCTCGGTTCCGCTGACCATTCAAGATCCGGGCGTGTCCGTCATGGGCCCGCGCGTATTCCCCTATTTTATCGGGGCCTGCATGGTGATTCTCAGCCTGGCGCTGATGCTCACCACCATTGTGAAGCACCGCAAGGCGGGCGGCGCCGACAGCACGGGAACCTTTGCCTCCGAGGAGGAGAGAAAGCGGGCCCTGCGGGACGAGCTGCGGGCGCTTCTGCTGGCCGCTGTGATTCTGGTCTATGCGGCACTGTTTCAGATTCTGGGGTATTTTATCTCCACGCTTCTGGCAGCCACCGTTATTCTGCTTATTTTCCGCGTGAAAAAGATCTGGGCCTACCCGGTGGTCTATGCCGCGGCGGTAGCCATCTGGGCGGGATTTACCTTCCTGCTCTCCGTGAGACTGCCTTAAGAGGAGGAGAGGAGCATGATTGAATCCGTTTTGAGCAGCCTTTTTACCCTGGAGAACCTGCTCTGGATCAACGTCGGCCTGGCCGGCGGAATTATGGTTGGCGCACTGCCCGGCCTGACTGGCACCATGGCCATGGCGCTGCTGCTGCCGCTCACATACGGCCTGGCGTCCATCCCGGGGGTTATGCTGCTGCTGGGCGTCTACTGCGGCAGTATCTACGGCGGTTCCATCACCGCCATCCTGATCAACACGCCGGGCACGCCGGCCTCGGCTGCCACCTCGCTGGACGGCTACCCGATGGCTCAGAAGGGGCACGGGTTAAGAGCTCTGCATGATGCACTGTCCGCCTCCACCATCGGCGGCCTGTTCAGCTGTGCGGTTCTGCTGTTTGCCGCGCCGCCCATTGCCAGCTTTGCGCTGAAGTTCGGCCCGGCCGAGTATTTCGCCCTGGCTCTCTTTGGACTGACGATTATTGCCAGCGTGGGCGGAAAGTCCCAGATCAAGGGCCTGCTGATGGGCTTTGTAGGGCTGCTGATCTCCTGCATCGGCATCGATCCCATGGATGGAGTCAGCCGCTTCACCTTCGGTATCAACCGCATGGAGGGCGGTATTGATACCATTCCCGTGCTCATCGGCCTGTTCGCCATCACGGAGATCATGGCCAAGGCCCGGGACATGAACAAGGCCACCGGAACGGCGGTCAAGGTGGAAAAGGAGAAGACCCGCTTCCGCGACGTACTGAAATACAAGATGGTGCTGCTCAAGTCCAGCATTCTGGGCGTGTTTATCGGCGCGGTGCCCGGCACCGGCGCGGCCATCTCCTCTTTCTTGGCGTACAATGAAGCCAAGCGGACCTCCAAGCATCCCGAGGAATACGGGCACGGTTCCGAGGAGGCGGTTGTGGCCTCCGAGTCGGCCAACAACGCCGTTACAGGCGCCACCCTGATCCCCCTGCTGACCCTGGGCATTCCCGGCGACACCAACACGGCCGTGCTTCTGGGCGCTCTTACCATGCAGGGTATCGCCGCCGGCCCCCAACTGTTCACCCAGCACGGGGAGTGGGTCTACACCATTATGCTGGGCCTGATCGCCGTCAATATCTTTATGTACCTCCAGGGCCGGGTATTCATCCGGGGCTTCGTCAACATCACCCGCGTCCCCACCAGCACCCTGGTCCCCATTCTGGTCATGCTGTGCGTGATCGGCGCCTATGCCATCGACTACTCCGTGTTCAACGCCATCTTTATGGTGGGCGTGGGTATCTTCGGCTACTTCATGACCAAGCTGGACATGCCCATGACGCCCATGGTCATCGGCCTGGTGCTGGGCAAGCTGTGCGAATCCAACCTGCGCCGTGCGCTCATCGTGTCCAAGGGAAGCTGGGCGACGTTCTTTACCTCCCCCATCAGCCTGTTCTTTATCCTCCTGTCGCTGTTTATGTTGTTCTTCCCCTATATTAAGAAGAAGCTGGCGGCCCGCAGGGCTGCGGCTTGATCAGAGGCGTACATATGAGAAATGGGAATTTGATTCAGCTCTGTTCAGGAAGATACTATCAAGGCAGCGGCGTCCTCTCTCATCTGGGAGGGGACGCCGTACTGCTGGGGCGGCGCGCGCTGGTAGTGGCGGATGCCGCCGTGTGGCCCAAGGTGGAGGCACGTGTGCTCCGCAGCCTGGAGCAGAGCGGTGTGGATACAAAGGTCTGGCTCTTTTCCGGCCACTGCTGCCCCGGTAATGTTCGAAGTGCGGCCCAGGCCGGACAGGCATACGGGGCGGAGCTGGTGGTGGGCGTGGGAGGCGGCCGCGCGCTGGATACGGCTAAAATAGCGGCTGACCATATGGGGGTGCGGGCGATCAACGTCCCCACCTCTGCGGCTACCTGCGCCGCCTCAGCGTGGCTGGCGGTAGAGTACACTGACGATGGCGCGTTCGTGGGGAACAACTGGACCCGGTACCCGCCCTTTGCCGTGATAGCCGAGCTGGACTTTATCGTCAGGGACTGTCCGGCCCGTCTCTACGCGGCAGGCATAGTGGATGCCATGGCGAAATACCCGGAAATCAGCTACAACATTCAATTCTCCAATCAGTGGGAAAAGAACCTCTTCTCCCAGAGCGCCCAGCTCCTGTCTGAAAACACCTACCGGCTCTTGCTGGAGCATGGGTGTGAGACAATTGAGCAGCTTCGGGCCGGAAAGATCACACCGACGCTGGAGGACTGTGTCTGCGCGGCCCTCCAGGTGACAGGGGTGATTTCCGCCATGGCCTGCGGCGGCAAGCAGGCCGCCGTGAGCCACACCCTCTACAGCTACTTCTGCTGTGTGCACCCGGAACTGGCCGCCGGATTCCTCCACGGGGAGCTGGTGGGCAGTACGCTGGTCTACCAACTGGCGGTAAACGGGGCCCCAAAGGAAGCGCAGGAGGCGCTGAACCGGGTGCTGCGGGCGCTGGGTATGCCCACCTGTCTGGAGGAGCTGGGCCTGAAGGAGACTCCGGAGGAAGCCGACCGGATTTTCGCCTTCCTGGCGGAACGCATGCCGGTGGAGACGCCGAAAGAACTCCAGCGCCTGCGTGGGGAGAGCGATGTTTTGTTCCACGGCCTGCGGGACAGCGCCGGGAAACTGCAAACGAAAAGAGGAGAAGCCCATGAAACTGGAATTTGAGTACGGGCAGGGCCTGCTGGGCGCGGAGCTGCCCGACAGCACGGACATCTTCATCCCCGGGGAGACGGTAGCGGATCCGCCCTGTCTGCCCCAGGACTGGGACAGCCTGTACGCCGCTACCCTGGCGTCCATCCGCAACCCCATCGGCATGCCCCCGCTGAAGGAGCTGGCCGGGCCGGGCAAGTCGGTGGTCATCGTCATTCCGGACATCGTCAAGGGGGGCAACCAGCCCACCAGCCACCGGAAGGTGGCCATCCGTGCCTGCCTGGACGAGCTGTACGCCGCCGGGGTGGAGCAGAAGGACGTGCTGCTGCTGTTCTCCAACGGCCTGCACCCCCGGGCCACCGTGGCCGAGATGCAGACCATCCTGGGCCCCGAGCTGTTCGGCGAGTTCTACCCCACCGGCCAGATCACCAGCCACGACAGCGAGGACTACGACCACCTGGTGGACCTGGGCTACACCGCCCAGGGGGACCACGTGATCATGAACAAGTACGTCTA